>Ga0207701_10000664_pt1 | contig 35911 bp, 27 predicted proteins | sample KBSSwiSSwithPhiX_FD_184294 | JGI IMG/M metagenome (GOLD analysis project Ga0207701, IMG submission 184294) | Switchgrass rhizosphere bulk soil microbial communities from Kellogg Biological Station, Michigan, USA, with PhiX - S5 (SPAdes) (version 2) | ecosystem: Environmental > Terrestrial >... | reverse complement strand
CATCCTCGCGCGGATCGAAGAGGCCCATGTCTCGCTGGGCGTGGGGCATGAAAGGCAGGATCGGCACCATCGCCAGGGTCGGACGAAGGCCGCCGAAAAACATTGCGCCCCATGACAGCCCTCCCCCGATCAGCACGTAAGGCCAGAAGCTGATCGTTCCGCGCCTGCGCAGCCACGCCGCCGCAGCAATGGCAGGAATCATCAGCGCGCAAAACTTCCCCGGCGAGAGCGGCGCCGCTGGAAAGAAGATCACCAGGAGGATCAACCCGATCGCGTCGTCGACGATGGCGAGAAGAAGAAGGAAAGGCAGCCCGGGGTGTTTGCGCGGAAAAATGAATCGCGCAATCAGGTACGAAAAGGCAATGTCGGTTGCACACGGAACCGCCCAGCCGCGCAGCAGGTCCGGGCGACTCAGTACGACGCACTGCAACACGTAGAGGCCGGCTGGAGCGACCACGCCGCCGACCGCAGCGAAAATCGGCACCGCGGCTTCGCGTGGAGACTCGAGCGCGCCACCAGGAAGCATCGCCTCGACGATCTCCTTCATCGCCAGCGCGAAAAAGAAGACCATGCCGACGTCGTTGACGGCGAAGCGCAGCGCGGCCGAGACGCGCGTGTACGATGGATCGTCGATGTTCGCCCAGGCGAGTCCGATCGCGGTCCCGCCGATGAGCAGCAACGAATTGTCGATGATGACGGCCCAGAACCTGGCGACCGGACCTGCTCGCCCCGTCGTGGTCATCCGATTTTCTGAACGTTCAGGAAGTTGGCGTCCACGCGGACCAGATCGGCGTTGAAGTTGATGAAGACAACGACGGAGCCGGTCGGCAGAATCTGACGATCGATCAGCAGACGGGCGACACCATGCGGATCCAGCTCGGGTGTGATGACCGGCATCACGCCTCTCATCAGCGTGAGCGTCCGGGCGACCTCCTCACTCTCGGTGGCCGCGTAGATCGATGCCGCTGGACGAAGAGCGGAAAGCAGGCTCGCTGTTCTCCCTTCGCGGGTCACGGCAATGATTGCAGCGGCCTCAGCCGTCGTCGAGAGCGTCACGGCTGCCTGGCAGAGCGCCAGCCCGTGACGACTCTCGATCGAGTCGGTCGAGACCATGACTCGTTCGGACGGAATCCGTTCCGCGTCTTCGATTATGCGGGCGAGGGTCTCGACAGCCTCGACAGGATACTGACCCGCGGCCGTTTCTCCGGCCAGCATGATGGCGTCGGCGCCCTCCTCCACCGCGTTCGCGGCGTCGCTGACCTCGGCGCGCGTCGGACGTGGCGCTTCGCGCATCGACTCGAGCACCTGCGTCGCGACGATCACGGGGCGGCCAAGCGCCCGCGCGCTGCGAATGATTCGCTTCTGCACGCGTGGCACCTGCTCGAGCGGCATTTCCAGGCCCAGGTCGCCGCGAGCGACCATCACTCCGTGGGCTTCGTTGAGGATGGCGTCCAGGCTCTCCACAGCCGCAGGCCGCTCGATCTTGGCGATGATCGGTACGGCGCGTCCTACCTCCGCCATGATCGACTTCGCGCGCCGCACGTCGTCGGCAACCTGCACGAAGCTCAACGCCACGAAATCGACGCCGAGCTCCAGTCCGAAACGCAAATCGGCGGCATCCTTCTCGGTTACCGAGGCGGTAGGGAGCCGGACGCCGGGAGCATTAATGCCCTTGTGTTCACCGAGTCGCCCACCAGTGATCACGATCGTCGTCAGCTCGGTGGGCGAGGCGGCGGCGACCCGAAGTTCGATCTTTCCATCGTCGAGCAGAAGGCGGTCGCCAATCCTGGCGGACTTGAGGAGGTCGACGAAGGACGTGTAGACAAATCCAGGACCTCCCTGACCGTCACCAGCGAGGATGCGAAGTTCTCCGCCGCGCTGCAACGTGATTGGCAGCCCTCCAGAAAGGCGCCCAGTACGAATCTTTGGGCCGCTGAGATCCTGCATCACGGCTGCGCAGAGGCCCGTACGACGACACGCGTTTCGAATGAGCTCGAAGACCGCGCGATGGGATTCGTGCGTTCCGTGGGAGAAGTTCAGCCGGAACAGGTCAACGCCAGCCACCAGCAGCGCATCGATTCGCTCGGCAGTATTGGACGATGGTCCGGACGTGGCAACGATCTTTGTATGACGCATTATTTACTCCGAGGGGCTTCGCCCCTCGGACTCCCCGACACGCTCTCTCGCGAGCCGCTTCGCCGGCTCGCTCCGTTCGCGTGGCTCGCTTCGCTGCGCTCGCTCGCGTCTTCATCGAACCGCTTTCTCACGTGGCTCCCTTCGCTCCGCTCGCTCGCGTCTTCTCTTGATCGGCGGGCACCTGCACCCGCGTAGCTCGTTCGGCCACAGTCGGACCTTGGCTTTGAAACTCTGGTACTTAGCTGCCGGCCCACGGATCGACGAGCGCCTTGGTGATTCGCATCGCTTCCGCATCGGCCAGCGCGGAATCGATCCGATCGAGCGGGTACGTCTTCGCGCCGATCGCGCTCCACGGAACCTGCGCCGCGTGTCGCTCGAGAAGCGTCAGCGCGCGAAGGAAGTGTCCAGGCTCGCTTCCCCAGCATCCGCGGATGTCGAGGTGCTTGCGGTTGATCGCGTGATGCACATTGACCGTACTCGGTCCCGCGTCCGTGTAGTGCCCGGCAATGACGTATCGCCCGCCGTCACGAGCCAGCAACGGACCCTCTTCGAACGCCCGTGCCGATCCGGCGGCCTCGACGACGACGTCGACGCCTTCACCGTGGGTGAGCGCGCGGACCTCGATCAGCCGTTCTTCGGGCGAGGTCGCATTTACATCGAACACGCGATCTGCCCCCATGCGTCGGGCGAGTTCCAATCTCTCGGACGGCGCTCCAATCGCGATGATGGTCGACGCGCCACTCAGCCGCGCGATCGCGATCGTGCTCAGACCAACGGCGCCGGTTCCCTGCACGAGGACGGTGTCAGCCGGGCGGAGTGCGGAGCGCTCGATGATGTGAACCGCGGTCAGTAGCCCGCAACCGCCGCCGATGTAATCGTCGAACGACACGCGGTCCGGCAGCCGCGCAATTCCTACGCCAGGCTCGAGATAGATGGCTTGGGACCAACCCCCAAACAACCCATCCTCGGCGGAATCGGTGATGCCATAAACGCGTCTCGACACGCAGCGGGTCGGGGTGCGGTGAACCGCGCAGGGGCGGCAGCGACCGCACGTGCGATGAACATCGAAGAAGACGGCGCGATCTCCCTCGCGAAGACGCGAGCCATCGATCCCGCTCAGTGGACCGCGAACGGCGTCGAGCACACCGGCGGAGACATGGCCGGGAATAATGGGATATGGCACGCCTGACAGCCGCCCGTGCCAGAGGTGAACGTCGGTGCCGCACACCTCGGATCGCGTAGTTCTAAGAAGAGCGCTACCCGGCTGGAGATCGGGTCGATCGAATTCGCGAATCTCGATCGGACGCCGCGGACCGGGCATGACAGCGGCAAGGATGCGGTCGCTCACGCCGTACGCTACCCTTTAAAGAGCAGGCCATGACGCGGCGCCTTCGGCCGCAGCCTGAAGTGAGTGTCAAGCTTACCACCCGTGCTCATGTCGTACTTATTCCATCGATCGGCTGTCACGATTGCCGCGCTGGCCGCGGTGCTCTGCGCCACAACCGTGAACGCGCAAACCTATTCACCGCGAAAGCCACGCCGCCAGTTCGTGTCCATCAGCGCGGACTGGCTGCGCACGCAACCGCTCCACTTTCTGGAACACCCGCTCGAGGATCTGGTCGGGCGGCCGGTCGCAGCCGCGCAGTTTCAGAATTACGAATATCGAACACGGGACGAAGCCATCCGGATCGACGTGCTCGAGTTCAGCCGTGAGGGGCGTGGCGCGAGCATCGCGGTGTTTCCTCTGGGACTCAGCGTCGGCCCCACCCTTGGCCTTCGTTTTTCCCGATCGGACTTGCCGACCATCCGTGTGGCGTTCGAGGGGATGGGGGCGCCACAGAACTACACCCTCGAGGCGGCGCGCGCCTACGACGTCTCAGCCGCGCTCTACGTGGCGGACCACGCGCCTGGCTGGGGACTGGGCAGCCACGCATTCGTCGGCGGAGGAGTCGGCCGCATCAGAAGCGAACTCAGTGACGGAGACCGAATCTTCGGCGAGGGCGGCGGCGGGGTAACGTCCGGGCCGTTCGGCGTCGACCTCTTAGTCAAGTTCGCCTGGAATCACTTGCCCAGACCAATCGATCACCGCTTCTTCACTGTGCCGATTACTCTTCGCGGCACCTTGACCTTCTAGAGATGGTTTCAAAACCCCGTCTGACAGTGGCGAACGAGCGCGGGAGTGAGCCCACGCGAGCGGACCGGGGCCTGCGGGGCCCCGCGAGCAGTGAGAAAAGATAGAAAAGGGAGTTCATGACGATAGACGCCTGGTTGAAGGCCGCCTGCGACGATGCGGAGCGGAAAGGACTGCCAGAGTTGAAGCCGTTGCTCGAGACTCTGGCGCGCGCCACCGCGGCGCTGCGTGAAGCCGATCACCTGATCGATCGCGGCCGCGGCGAGTCATGACTTCCATGGCATCGTCGATTGAAGAGATCGCCGCGCAAATCAAGAGCGGCGCGGTTTCCCCGGTCGAGCTCGTCCGCCGTTGCCTCGACCGAATCGAGGCACGGCTGGAGCTGAATGCGTTCATCACGGTCATGGCCGACAGCGCGGTGAGCGCCGCGCAGGTCGCCGAGCGCGAAATCATTTCCGGTCGGTATCGCGGACCGCTGCACGGCATACCGATTTCGGTCAAGGATCTGATTGATGTCGCGGGAACGCCAACCACATCCGGGTCGGCCGTTCCCCCCCGACTGGCTACGCGCGACGCGCTGATCGTCACGCGGCTGCGCGAGGCGGGCGCAATCATCATCGGCAAGACCAACCTGCATGAGTTTGCGTTCGGCACGACCAGCGAAGAGTCGGCCTTCGGACCGGTGCATCATCCGAAAGATCTGTCGCGCTCGGCAGGCGGATCGAGCGGCGGTGCGGCCGTGGCGCTCGTCGAAGGAATGTGCTTCGGTTCCATCGGCACCGATACCGGCGGGTCGATTCGAATTCCGTCGGCCGTCTGCGGAACCGTCGGCCTCAAGCCAATGCGGGGCGAACTGCCGTGTGATGGTGTCGTCCCACTGAGCACCACGCTGGATCACGTCGGCCCGATGGCACGCAGCGTCGCTGATACGGCAATCATTTTCGAGGCGATGCAATCACCGCTTGAAACCGGGATCGTCGACTCCGCGCCGCCTCGCCCGTACGTGTTCGGCGTTCCAGAACAGTACTTCTGCGATCGGCTGGATCGTCGAGTGCGGGCAGCGCTCACGAATACGCGCAACGCATTGATCGCAGCGGGGCACGAGGTCAGAACCGTTGCCATCGACCATGCGGCGAGGACGCCGGACGTGTATCTGCACATCGTTCTGCCCGAAGCGTCCTGGTACCACGCGCCTCTGCTCGAGACGCACGCCGACCACTACTCGCCGGGTGTTCGATTGCGGCTGGAAATGGGCCGATACATTCTCGCCGAGGACTACGTGCGCGCGTTGCACCTCGGCGAGGTGCTCAGTCACTCGGTGGATCGCGCGCTCGCAGAGTGTGACGCCTTGTTGCTGCCGACGCAGCCGATACCGGCGCCGATTCTCGGCGAAGCGACCGTCGATGTCGATGGCACGCGCGAGCCGGTTCGTGGTGCGATGCTGCGGTTGACGCAGCTGTTCAACATCACCGGCCACCCGGCGATAGCGGTGCCCGCGGGCACGACAGAGGATGGTTGGCCGCTCAGCATCCAACTCGTCGGTCACATCGCCGGCACCCGCAGGCTCATCCAGGTAGCGGCAACGGTCGAACGCTACAGCACCGGCGGCGATGGATCGGTCGGCGGCGGCACGGGATGAACATCCGGCTTCTCCTCCGCGGCCGGATCGGCCGGTGGGACGGGCACTTTCGGCGGTGGAAGCTGATTGATCGCGTCTGGCGGATGAGGTGTATCCGGCTGGGGCGGTTGTTCGATCATGCATCGAGCAATGCAACAAGACTGCCGGTAAAGAGGATCGTCATTGATTAGACGGGTATTCCATAACTGGGAGCGGCGGCTTGCCGCGGCGGCGGAGAATCGGATCGTACGGCCGTTTGAATGGGGTCTTGAATGGATCGACGGACTCGATGACCAGGACGACGATGCGATCAGGCGGCTCTCGGCGTGGGCATCGCGCGCGGTCGAAAACAGCGATCAATTTTTCGCGCTGCCACCAACCGACGATTACGTGTTGGATGGCGAACGGCTGACGTTTCCGAGCGCGGTCACGACGCCGCATCCTGAAAACAACATCGTTCTCGCTCGATACTTCGCGGATAAGTCCGACCGCGGACGGAAACGGGCCGTGGTGGTCCTGCCGCAGTGGAATGCGGATGCCCAGGGGCATGTCGGCCTGTGCCACCTGCTGAATCGATTCGGCATCTCGGCGCTGCGGATCAGCCTTCCGTATCATGATGCGCGGATGCCACCCGAACTTCGCCGCGCTGACTACATCGTCAGCTCGAATGTCGGCCGCACGGCGCAGGTATGCCGACAGGCGGTTCTCGACACCCGGCGTGCGGTTGCCTGGCTCGCGAGACAAGGGTACGGGTCCATCGGCATCCTGGGCACCAGCCTCGGTTCGTGCCTGGCGATGCTCACTGCGGCGCACGAACCGCTCGTCCGCGCGGCGGCGCTCAATCACATCTCGCCGTACTTCGCCGACGTGATCTGGGAGGGGCTCTCGACCGAACACGTACGCGCAGGACTCGATGGACGGATTCAGCTCGACGCGCTCAGACGGATCTGGATGCCGATCTCGCCTTTTCCGTATCTGGAACGCGTCCGAGGCAAACGCCTGCTGCTCGTGTACGCACGCTACGATCTGACGTTTCCCGTCACGCTCTCGAAGATGCTGGTCAACGAGTTCAAGCGACGCGGCATCGATCACCAGGTGGCGGTCCTCCCCTGCGGCCACTACAGCACGGGAATCACGCCGTTCAAGTGGATCGATGGAATCACGTTGTGCAGGTTCCTGAGTAGGAGTCTGTGACGATTGCTGATTGCTGATTGATGATTGACGGCGCTTCTCACCTTCAATCAGCAATCAGCCATCAACAATTCATCATAGAAACTTGAGGATTCCCCTGAGCGCGTCGTACAGGACGCCGGCGACGGCGCGGACGATCGGGGACACTTCGCCCTGCGCAAGGTTTTCCGCCGTGCTGACGGGCTGTGTAACGAGAAGGTAAATCAGCCCGCCGGCGAAGACTGCCGTGAGGATTCCGATGATCCCCGCCAGGCTAAGGCTGCGCTGAGCTAGGCTCATACGAATCGCTACAGTGTACATCGGCCTCGTACAACTGTCAGTTGGACGGAGCAGGCGGCGTTATGGTTCACCGCCCGGGCCGATCTGCGGGTCAAATGGACGTGAGCTCGGCGGGCGTTCCCATATTCAGCCGTGAGACACCGGGCGCGATCTTCTCCCGATCTCCAACGATCACCGTCACGAACCGTGCGGGATCGATGTACTGCTCGGCGGCCCTCGTCACCGCAGCTTCATCGATGGCGAGCACCTTCGGCACGAACGTCGAAAAGTAGTCGTCGGGCAAGTCGTACAGGGCCAGCTGCGCCGCGCCTCGGCTGATTTGTTCGGCCGTTTCAAAGTTCCGTGGGTACCCGCGCGTCAGCGCGGCACGGCCTGTCTGAAGTTCCGCCGACGTGACTGGACGGTCTCCGCGGATTGCCCGCAGCTCGTTCAGCGCCTCGCTGACGGACTCAGTCGTCACTTCCGACTGCACGCTCGCGCTGAGCACGAACGGGCCCGCGCCGCGACGAAAGTCGAACGACGTGCGCGCGCCGTAGGTGTATCCCTTGTCCTCGCGAAGGTTCATGTTGATGCGGCTCACGAACTGTCCCCCCAGGATTATGTTCAGGACGAGCAAGACATGATAGTCGGGCGTGCGCCTCGGCACGCCAATGTGACCGATACGCAGTTCGGACTGCGCGGCGGCGGGACGATGAACGATGGCAATGCGTTCCTCGGGGGACGGGGGCAACGGCCACAACACCGGGTCCGGCAGATCTGGTAGCGCAGACGTTGTCGACCAGCCCTCGAATGCCGCCTGCACCGAGGCGACGAGCGCGTCATGTGTGGCATCGCCCGCCGCAACGATGGTCATTCTCGAAGGGGCGAACATGGAGTGGTGAAACGCGGTGACCTCCCCGAGCGTCATCGACTGGAGCGACTCCTCCGTCCCCAGCGGCATGTGTCCGTATGGGTGGTCTCGATAGAGCAGCCTCGTGAACGCGCGATCCGCCAGCGCCGGCGCGAGATCGCGAAGCTGGATGAGCCGATTCAGCCGCAGCTCGCGGACGCGCTGAAAATCACGCGCCTCGAACCGCGGACGCGTCAACATGTCGGCGAGCAGCGCACACGCGCGGTCGGCAAATCGCGCCAGGCTCGAGAGCGTCAGGATCGTTGCATCGGATCCGATCTCGGAATCGAGATGCCCGCCAATCCGGCCGAGCGTGTCGTGCAACTCCATGGCGTCGAGCTCGCCGCACCCTTCGTCGAGCATGTCGCTGGCGATCGCGGCAAGGCCGGGACGCCCGGAGGGATCGGCGGACGCGCCGACTGGCAGCAGTGCGAGGAAGCTGACGAGCGGAACCGCGTGGTGTTCAACCGTCCAGACGCGGAGACCATTCGAGAGCGTATGCCGCCGGATCTCCGGAAACTGGAGAGGCGGAGTCACGCCAAGCGCGGGAAGCCGCGTGCGATCGACCGCCATCACGACACCTCGACGGGTTGTGAGCCGGCAAGCGCCAGCGTACCCCGACCCTTTGGCACCACGCTCAAGAGCACGCGCTGCTCAGGACGCAGCCATTCGCGCGCAACCTGCTGCATCGCGGCGGCGGTCACGCGGCGGTATCGATCCAGGTCCCGGCCGAAGAATCCCGGATCACCAACGAAGGTGTTGTACGCGTTCAGCTGGTCGGACTTGCCGCCGAATCCGCCAACAGTCTGCAGGCGGAAGATAAAGTTCGCTTCGGCTTGCGCCTGGCAGCGCTCCATTTCAGGAACCGTGGGCCCCTCCACCACCAGCGTTTCAATCGCATCCGAAATGGCCTGCGCCAGCTCCGTGAGCGTTCTCCCGGGCGCCGCGGTCACGATGATCTGAAAGTAGCCCCCGAGCTCGCGCGAGCTCTGTGACGCGGCCACCTCGGTGGCCATACGCTCTTCGTAGACGAGCGTGCGATAGAGGCGAGACGTCTTGCCACTCGCCAGAATCTCGGCAACCAGATCCAGCTCCGCATCATCGGTGGCGAAAATCGACGGCGAATGCCACGAGATGTAGAGCCGCGGCAGTTCAACCCGATCCTCGAAGAACAGGCGCCGCTCGACGGTGACGGGCGCGACTGCCGGTGGCAGAACCGGCGGCGGTTCGTCGCCGGCGTCGAGCTCTCCGAAATAGCGTGCGGCCAGTTCCATCGCTTCGCCCGCGTCGATATCCCCGGCGAGCGCCAGCGAGGCGTTCCGCGGGCGGTAGTAGGTCTGGAAAAACGCGCGCACATCATCGATGTGCGCAGCACGAATATCTTCTGCCGCGCCGATGGTCATCCAGTGGTAGGGATGATCCTCCGGATACAGCGCCGCCATGACCGCCATGCCGGCAAACCCGTACGGCCGGTTCTCGTAGTTCTGCCGCCGTTCGTTGAGCACGACCTCGCGCTGATTCTCGAACTTGGCGTCGGTCAGCGCCGGCAACAGGTAGCCCATCCGATCCGATTCCATCCACAGCGCCAGTTCGAGCGCGTTGGTTGGCACGACCTCCCAGTAGTTGGTGCGATCGGCGTTGGTCGAGCCGTTCAGGAGCGCGCCGGCCTCCTGAAGGGGATGAAAGTACCCTTTGTCGTAATGCTTCGACCCCTCGAACATCAGGTGCTCGAACAGGTGCGCAAAACCGGTGCGGCCCGGCGTTTCGTTCTTCGAGCCGACGTGGTACCACAGATTCACGGCCACGATGGGACACCCGTGATCTTCGTGAATCAGCACATCGAGGCCGTTGTCGAGCGTCTGTCGCGTGTACGGAATGTTCATGTATCGTGTGTGCCTCGTGCTCAATCGTAGCGACAATCCGTCACAGCGTAAACCAGAGGCTGCTCGGCGGATGCTGGCGCGGGTCGCGCTGGGGCAATTCCTTGGGATGACGTTGTGGTTTTCGGCCACCGCAGCCGGCCCGGCCATTGCCGCCGAATTCCTGCTGAACCGATCGACGACCGCCTGGCTGACGATGGCCGTGCAGGCGGGATTCGTGGTGGGGACGCTGACGAGCGGGCTGCTGAATCTCGCCGATGTCCTCAACGCTCGCAGCCTGTTTGCGATCGGCTGCATCGTGGGAGCGACGGCCAACGCGATCATCCCCTTCGCGCCCACGCCGGCCACCATCATCGCACTCCGGGTGGTGACCGGGTTCGCACTGGCGTGCGTCTATCCGCCGGGCTTGAAAATCGCGGCCGGATGGTTCCTTGACCGTCGCGGAACCGCGCTCGGCATCGTCGTCGGCGCGCTGACGATTGGATCGGCGTTTCCGCATTTGCTCGCGTGGGGGGCGCAGGCGGTCTCCTGGCGCGACCTGATATGGGTGTCGTCGCTGCTGGCGATCGCGGGAGGAGGCGTGATGTGGCTCGCGGTTGAGGACGGCCCCTTCGTCAGCGCGACCGCGCCGTTTGATCCGCGGGCGGTCACCGAGATCGCACGGAATCGCGGCGTCCGGCTGGCGACGCTTGGTTATCTGGGCCACATGTGGGAGCTGTACGCGATGTGGACGTGGATAGCCGCATTCGCGAACGCCGCCATGCTCGACCGCGCTGGCGGCAGCCGCACCGGTTCCCTCATTGCGTTCGCCGCGATTGCCAGCGGTTCGATCGGATGTGTCGCGGCGGGGCGGTGGGCAGATGCGTTCGGCAAGGCACGCGTCGCGCGACTGGCACTCATCGCAAGCGCGACGTGTTCAGCAGTCGCCGGACTCTTCTTTGGCGCGCCGGCGCCGCTCCTGCTCATGTTCGCGGCCGTCTGGGGATTCGCCATCGTCGCCGACTCCGCGCAGTTCTCGGCGCTCGTGTCGGAGCACAGCGCCCGCCCCCACGTCGGGACCGCGCTGACGCTACAGACCTCGGTCGGCTTTCTCCTGACGATCGCGAGCATACGCCTGCTGCCGTGGTTTGCCGGACTCGTCGGCTGGCAGTGGGCGTTTCTGATGCTCGTGCCAGGGCCGGTGCTGGGCGCGGTCGCGATGAAGCGCTTGGAGATGAGCGAACGGGGGTGACGGAGAAAGCCGTTTCACAACGAAGAAACGAAATCAACGCTTCGTTCCTTCGTTGTGAACTCCGTTGCCTCCGTTCCCTCCGTAACTCAGGCGATCGGAATAAGCGGAATCGCAGTTTTCTTATAGCTCGCGATCGACAGCTGCGCGGCGAGCTGCCGCGCGGCCGAACGGAAGGCTTCGGCCGGAGCCGACTGAGGTTCGGCGATCGTGATCGGAACGCCGGTATCTCCCCCCATCCGGATTGGCTCGTAAAGCGCCACGCGCCCCAAGAACGGGACCGAGAGATCCGCGGCGAGCTTTTCGCCGCCGCCCTTGCCGAAAATGTCACTCTCGTGCTGGCATTCGGGGCACACGAAATGGCTCATGTTTTCGATGAGACCGAGCGTCTGCACGTTGAGCTTCTGATACATCCGGACGGCGCGGCGCGTGTCGGCCACTGATACCGTCTGCGGCGTGGTTACCACGACGCTGCCAGCGACGGGCACCGTCTGGCTCAGAGTCAGCGCCACGTCGCCCGTCCCCGGCGGCATGTCCACGATCAGGTAGTCGATGTTGTCCCAGTGGACGTTGCGGAAGAACTGCTGGATGACGCCGTGCAGCATCGGGCCGCGCCAGATGACGGGCGAATCGTCGCTCGCCAGGAACGCCATCGACACGAGACGAACGCCGTACTGTTCGGCGGGGATAATCTGGCCACGTTCGTCGCCGACCAGCTGCGTGTTGATGCCGAGCATGATCGGGACGTTCGGCCCGTAGACGTCGCCGTCGATCATCGCGACCCGACCGCCCATCTGGCTGAGGGCGATTGCCAGGTTGACCGCAACGGTCGTCTTTCCAACCCCGCCTTTGCCTGCTCCAACCGCAATGATGTTCTTGACCCCAGCGACTGGCGTCTTGGCCGCATCCACGTTCGACGTCGAGCGGACCTGGGCTGTCATCTCGATATCCACGGCGGTCACGCCCGGAAGTGCGGCCACCAGCTGCCGCGCCTGTTCTCGCATCTGGTCCTTGACCGGACAGGCCGGCGTGGTGAGCTCGATGGTGAAGGCCACGCGACCACCTGGCTCGATGCGAACGTTCTTGACGAACTTGAGCGCGACGATGTCGCGGTTGAGATCGGGATCGCGCACCGCACGAAGCGCGTCCAGGATGGTCGATTCGGAAAGAGCAGTAGACATGGATCTCTGAATTGTACTCGGGATCAGGGGTGCGGGATCCGGGATCCGCGGCTCGCGGCTCGCGTCCGCCTTCGCGGCTACGCCGCTTCGGCGGGACACTCTTCGCATGCATGATGAGCGAAGCCTGGCTCTGACTAAGTCGGACTATTTGGTTAGTGATTCAGATCCGCTGTTCAGCGATTTCGCCGGCGACTGGCAACTTGAATCGCTCCCCCTGGTAGGCCTTGAACATCAGGATCAGCCACAGCGCCGCAGACCCATAGAACACAAAAATTGACAGGATCCACCCGAGGAACGGGATCGCGAGGCACACCAGGAACGCGAGGCACGCGGCGCCGAACACGATCATCGATTGCATCGCGTGAAATCTGACGAAGCTGTTCTCCGGCTCGGTCGCGAAGAAAATCAGCCCCGTGACCCAGCCGAGGCCATAGCACAGGGCGGCGGCGACGTTTTCGTCGAAGCCGCTCGCGGTCTTTCGGGATCCACTCATGCGTGATCGCTTCACGGCTGCGCGACGAACACGGCGCGCGTCCGGGCATGAAGCAGGACCCAGAACGCGTAAATGCCAAGTGCGGTTCCAAACGGGAGAACGAACAGGTTCAGCGCGCCGAGCCAGAGCACCGCGAGCCTGCCGTGGGGACGATTTCTCCGCAATGCGCGCCCAGCCCACAGGTTGGCGCCGCCGCCGGCGAGAAGCACGACGCCAAACACTGCAAACGCGCCGGCTGTAATGCCGGCGGCCATTCGATCGGCGCCCGAGCCGGCGCCAATCGCAATCGCGCCCATGGCGAGCAGAAGCATCGATACTCCGAGCACGAGCCCGATCGCGCCCCAGACGAGTTGAAGAATGCCCAGCAGGTGAAGATGCGCGCGCATGGAGAACGGTCAGACCACGCTGCCTAATCGCCGGTCGGCCGGTTGCTCAGCGGATGGTGATCCGCACTTCGACGAAGGTTTGCGCCGCGCCTTGCGGCGCGACACTGAAACGAAACGTCGCGCCTTCGCGCACGCCAGCGGGGACGCGAAGCCGCATCTCGTGTGCCGCCGGAACTTCCCCGGCACCGTAACACCCCGGGCACCACTCGTCCCAGACCTCGCCGCGCCCGCCGCAACGGGCGCACGTCCGCCGCAGCGGCACATGAAGCGGCACGAGCACGCCCCAGAATGCCTCCTGCGGGCTGACCACAATCTCTGCCGACAGCGCCGCTTCCCGGCCGCCTCCAAAGAAGGAGTCACGCATCCGGTCGAGCACGCTCGAAACGGACGGAAAGTCGATCGCCACTTCGTCGGCCAGCCAGTCCGCGCGGCCTCTCGCCAGGAGCCGCGCGTCGTACGATCGCCTCCGCTCCGGATCGCGCAGCACTTGATACGCGCGCGATACCTCGAGGAAGGTGCTGGCACGGTCCTCTCCCGAAATGTCCGGATGATACCGGCGCGCCAGCTGCCGGTACGCCCGCTTGATTTCAGCGGCCCCTGCGTCCGGCGAAACGCCGAGTACGTCGTAGTAGTCCCGCATCAGCCTTACGTCTGACCCTGCAAAAAACGACCCCCTGCATCTCCGACCCTCAATGAGGCCGGCCGCAGCCTGTTCGCTTCCCGGATTGTCAGGGGCCGGCAGGGCGAAGTCAAGGAATCCTCCTGCGTGAATCGGCGGCCCGACGCCTGTTACAATTCAGGGATGCGCGAATGTCCGCTCTGCGGGGAGTCCATGCGCCTCAGCGTGCGCGAGGTGCAGGAAAAAGACGGGGCAATTCGGCAAGTGCGCGAGTGGATTTGCCCCGAATGTGATTACTTCGAAGACGCGGATATGGAAGGATGAGCGCGAAAACTAGCGGGCGCCCAGCGTCAACAGGACCTCGTTACGAATCTCCTCTTCGAAATCCGCGAAATTGAGCGCGGTTTCGCACTCGTCACAGAGCACTTCAATCACCGCGGGGCGCCCCTCTTCATTGGCTTCGACACGCGAGTTGCGCAACTGGACGATATGCATCTGCAGGGTCTTGACCAGGAAGTTCTGGTCGTTCCCGCAGCTCGGACAGGTCAGGGCCATCTAGGTCGCTCTCCTCTCGGCCGTTTTCGGCCGTTGCCAAACCTTCGAATTGTACGAGAACGCGTTTCCCATACGCAATCAAGATCTTCCACGATTTTTTCGAAACCCGTCGTCACGCGAGACCCGGGTGCGGGTATACGATGCTCCTATGACTGAGAATGCTGCCCCGGGCGGAATCCGCTCCGAGGAGCGCGGGCCGCACTGGGTCGCATGGATCGCTGACGCTTCGGGAAAGCCGACGGGCTCAGTTGTGCTGGTGGGGAGAAACCGGAAAGAAGCCGAAGAACGGGCGAGACGATGGGGAGCCCTGCAGACGACGCAATAAGACCCTATTCCTCGGAATCCTCGTCCTCGTCAAACTCCTCGGCCTCGCCCAGACGCAGAATCTGACCGTTCGCATGGCCCGCCAGAATGCAGTGGGGCCCCTTGGCTTCGAGCGAGACGACTGCGACATCCCAGGGACGCGCACGATACGCAGCCGCCACACATCCGCATGGCAGCCCTTCCAGCGCCTCGAGCTCGAAGACCGTGGTCGTCGTCGGCCTTCCGTAATTCAGAGCACCCGCAGGAACTGACATTGTCCGCACCTCCCTGGCGCCGCCCTAATGCAATCTCGGCGCCAGCTATGGAGTTAGACCGCTCGAGCACCTCTTTGGTTCCGTAGCACCGATAAATAGCTGGATTCACTGAACTTGGCTGGCAAACTCCAGCTCGCCCCGGTTTGCGTCCAGTTGACCCTCGTGAGCTACAACGATCCGCAAGACGATGACGAACAGACTGTCGACTCGGCCGAACTGGCTTAGTCGAAGCGAGTTAACGACACAAAGGTCGAACTGTGCCGTTTCGTCACACTATCAACGAAACGGGTATTGGGCGGTAACCACAGTCGCCACGGAGCAGCGCGAGGAGGATTACAGATGTGAGAGCAAACGCTGCAATCCCGTCAAATGCCGGTGCGATTCGTCGGTTGCCGAAGTGGGAAACCGGCGGCAATTTCAATCTGCGTAAATTAGTTGCCCCTCAACGCGTACGCCTGGGTAAATCGAGGCAGCCGCTTCGACGTACAGATCGAGCTGCCGCTGATGTGACGGCCGGGGGCGGCCGGTCTTGAATTCAATCACCAGAACGGACCCGTCATCTCGTTGAACGAGGCAGTCGATTACTCCTCTCAGAAGAATCGGTCTCCCCTGAGCGCGAGTCACCATGGAAAAAGGTACTTCGTGCAGAATCCGCTCGCCGCTCAGCAAAGCCGCCACATCTTTGCGGCTGCGGAGCGAGCGCCAGGCGCTGACCGCCTCATCCACGATCGCGTCGACGTTGGCGATCAATACGCGCTCGCCGGGGCGCAGCAGGCGACGCGCGAACGCCTTCACCGAGTCGTCCGCGCTTTCCGATCCAGCGCTCGACTGCATCAGTCGGTGAACCAGAATCCCGGCCGTGACGCGCTGTTGACCCTCGGCTGCTGGAACCGGCCGTTCAGCCGCATCAAGCCAGTCCGTCACCGACCGTCTGTCAACGGTCTCACCCGATATCGGCCCAAACCGATCCGCACGGCGCGCGGCCACGTTGTCCGACGGCTGGGCAACGAAAGTGTGGGAAGACGCCGGCGGACGGCAGATTCTCCAGTCGTACGACCGCCCCGAGCGACCGCTCCAACCGACAAGCCCGCACTCGGCAAACGTTGTCGCGGCGTGATTGAACAGGTGCTTGAACGAGTCGGGCAGAACCTCGGCAAGACTCCCGCGCCCTGCAACGAGCGACCGATCCTTCAGTACAGACGACAGGTACAGGCGATCCCGGGCACGGGTCAGCGCGACATAGAGGAGCCTTCGAGTTTCGTGCTTCTCGCGATCGCGTTCGGCTTCGTCTGTCTCCGAAACAAACGGGCCGACCGAAACCGACGGCAACCCGTCTTCTCCCTCGGCAACGACGCGGATCGGATCGGGAGGACCGCTGGCGCCCCGAGCCAGATTCACGACGAACACGATGGGAAACTCGAGCCCCTTGGACGCGTGAACGGTCATCAGGTTGACCGCGTCGAGCGCTTCGATGACGGCGTTTGATTCGTCGCCCGGCGTCAGCGAATCGATGTGGTCGGCGATGCGGGTGAACGTGGCGTAGCCGCGATTCTGGATGCGACGGATCAGGCCGCGCATCTTCTTCAGATTCTCCCAGGCTTGTTGCCGTCGGGGCCCTCGGAGCTCGAATGCGTAGGCCGTCGTCGAAAGCACGTGCTCGATGAGGTCCGCCGGCGGCACCCGGTCGACGCGCGCGAGCCATCCTCCGACATGGGCGCGAACATGATCGAGGACGCGACGATCTTCGGCGTCGAGCTCGGCGAATCGATCGGGACGCCCCGGATCGGTGACCGCCGCGGCGAGTTTCGGCCCCAACCGTGCAATGGCCGCGTCAGACAAACGGACGAATCGGGACCGCAGGAACGCGGCAGTGCGAAGATCGGACAAGGGATTCGCGAGGTATCGAATCAGCGCAGAGACATCCTTGATTTCGTCCGCGTCGAAGAAGCCGAGCCCCTTGTACACGTAAGCGGGAATCCCCCGCTCCTCGAGTGCCTGCTGGAATTCGCGGTGGCTGGTGCGCGATCGAAACAGGATCGCGACGTCTCCGGCGCGCGCCTGCCGCGCCACGCCAGTCTGACGATCGCGGATGCTCTCTTCGCGCAAGATCCTTTCGATTTCCCCGGCGACCGCAGCAGCACACCGTTCCGCATCGTCCTCGGCGGCAAGACCGAGCACCGGGCCACGGTGGTCCGCCGCGGCGTCAAGAGGAAAGCGATCGGTGTCGTCGTAGCGAAAATCATCCGGGCGTGAGCCGCCCTGGGCGATCTCGCCGAAGAGATCGTTGACGAACGACAGCAATTCCGGCAGCGCCCGGAAACTTCGCGTAATGGATCGCCGCGGGTTGCCGCCGGGCCGCAGCCCTTCTATGTACCTGCCGGCCTCCTGCAAGACGGCCACCTCGGCATCGCGAAAGCGATAAATCGACTGCTTCCGATCGCCGACGATGAAGATCGACGGGTCGGTCGGCAGGCCCAGTCCTTCTCCCCACGACTGGATCAGCAGCGACACCAGTTCCCACTGCGCACGGCTGGTATCCTGAAATTCATCGACGAGCACGTGGTGATAGCGCGACTCGAGCCGGAATCGTGATTGTGAGAATTCGTCCATCTGGCGAAGCAGCGCGAGCGCTCGTTCGAGGACGTCCGAGAAATCCAGAACCGATCGCTCTTCGAGCGTTTCGCGATATTGCTGCAGCGCAATGGCGAACATCTGCCTGATGCCTCGTGCGAGGACGACGTTCAGATCGCGCGTGAAGCCTGCCAGCACGCGCTCGATTTGGGGAGCCACCTGGAACACGGCCGTCCGGTGGAGCCTGCCGATATCGGCCGACGGATAGTCGCGGTCGCCCTTGTAGGGAGGAATGCCGCCGCTTCTTCGGGGCTTGCCTTCGACGGTGAGAAAGTGCGCGCCCGCGCGATCGAGCACGGCACGAATGTCGGCGTCTCCAGAACGATCGAGCTCAGCGAAACGCCGCAGATCCCGAACCAGCAGCTGATAGCGCGGATGGTCGATCGGACCCTGGTTGAGAAAGGCGGCCAGCCCTCCCGGTGCCGTTCTGAGCGCGTCGTGCAGGGCAGTTGCCGCGCGGCGGCACACGGTGGCGGCGGTGAGGTCGGAAGGCCCGCGGCTGAGAAACCGATTCAGCGCCGTCCACGCCACAAGACGACGATCCAGCAGCAGCGCGAGTCCCTGGCGCGCACGCGACACGCCGAGCTGCGCCAGCACGAGCGCGATGTCCGGCTCGTGCTTCGCTCGACTGGCGAAGATTCGCATCGACCGATCCAGTGCGTCCTCGATCAGGCGCGGCACTTCCGTCTCGTCTGCCATTTCGAAGCCCGGATCGAGATCGGCCTCGAGCGGGTATTCGCGCAGGAGCGAGAGACAGAACGCGTCGATCGTGCTGATCGCGATCTCGCCGAGCCGATCGCGAACGTCATTCCATCGTGCCCGGTCGAACTCCGACCGCGACGCCGCCGCCTTCAGCTCCCGGATGATGCGTTCGCGCATTTCGGCGGCCGCTTTCCGGGTAAACGTCATCGCGAGGATGTTGGCCGGATCGACGCCGGCCTTCAGCAGGTTGATGTAGCGCGACACGAGGACCGACGTCTTACCTGTGCCGGCCGAGGCTTCCAGGACAACGTTCTGCGCGGGATCAACGGCGAACGCTCGAGCGCCTGAGTCCGCATCGGCGGGGGCCGGTGGTTGGGCGACGACGGCAGTCGCCGGCGGCTCGTCCGTCGCTCGGTCGAAGAGCGAGAGCTGCGCCGAGCCGGGCGTCGCGCGGGGGTCAGTCATCGCCAACGTAGTCCTTGCGGCAAACCGATGCGTAGGCACAGCGGGTGCAGAGGAACGGCTCTTCGGGGTCCGGCGGAAACTCGCCGCGCTCGATCGCGTCGATGGCAGACAGCATCCGCTCCTGTCCGGCGGTCACCGCTTCCTCCAGCGAGGACGAGGCGCCAAGCGCGACAAAGGCGTTCTTCTCGCGAAACGCAACATAGCCAGCGCTGGAGAGCTTCCACGATCGGCCGCGATATCCTTCCAGCGACTGCTGTGCGCACACGCCGTACACCGGGAGCTGAAGCGCCTTGGCAGGTTTCGGTGCTTTTCCCAACTTGTAGTCGATGATACGAATCGTTCCATCCGCCATCAGATCGATCCGATCAGCCTTGGCGCGAAGCCGCGCCGATCGCGTTCCATTCTCGGTACGAAATTGAAATGCGCCCTCCAGTTCATGCTCCAGCAGCCGCTCGACGACCTCTCCACCTTGTTCGATTTCAAAGGCGAACGCACGCTCAGCAAGGCCGGCCGCGGCGGCCGACCCCAGCAGATGCGTTCGCTCTAGCGCGCGGTCGGACTCCGGCAGCCGCGCCAGCTCGCGTTCGGCGATCACCTCGAACAACGCGACCGCCTCGTTGACGTTGCCGGTCGTAATCGTGCCGCGGCCCGAGGCCTGCCACTCGGTGAAGAAGCGCTCGAACACTTCGTGCAGGAATTGTCCCCGCTCCTGCGGCGTGAGACCGGACTCGTCGTTGCGTTCCTCGGGCAGGCGGAGGACGTGCGCGGCAAAATATTTGAACGGGCACTCCAGATACCGCTCCAGGCTGCTCACCGAATACGCGGCCGCCGAGCGCGCACCAGCGGTCCCGTGGTACGCCAGATCGGCCGCTGGCGAGCGCGAGCTTCTGAGCGTCAGCCATTCGAGCGGCACACCATCGAGCGCCGATGCCACGACTGGCGCCTCCGCGATCGCGTCGTGCAGGAACACGCGCCCGTCGTCGGGCGGCGGAAGGTGCTGCACTGGCAGGGCGGCGCGATCGATCTCTTCGAGGAATACCGACGCGGGCACGATCGCGTCGTCCTCGAGTGTGAGCGTGGAGATCGAAACGCGAACGCGCGGAAGCCTCAGGAGATCGTGAAATCGCGCGCGAGCCGCCGCAAGCCGGTCGGAATCGGAAGGCCAGCCAAGCTGGGACAGCAGTTGTGCGGGATAGAAGATGCTTCGACGGCTCCGGTCTGGCCAGTCCGCATCGACCAATCCGACGAGGCGCAGGTCGTCGATGTCGGCATACGCGGCAGCTGGCGCATCCAGCAGGAGTATGCCGCTCGAGCCTGTGCGCGGAGAGAACGTCTGACTCTCGACCCGCCGCCGCACCGTCGTCAGCAATTCGCCAAGTGGCATGGGGGCATCGTCATGCGCCTGATGCGCATCGCGAAGCGACTCGAGCACGCCAAGGACGGCAGCCCGGGCCCGAAGGAGCGCGTCAGAGCCGGGAACGTCACCGATCGGCAGCCGTTCATGCGCGGCGATGAATTGAAGAAGTGACGTCAACTGCGCTGACGCGGAATTGCCACTCCGAACCGGGCGAAGCTCGGCTGCGGCGCGCGCCGCTGCGGTCATGGCAGCCGCAGCGCGAGCCGACTTCGAGTCGCGTTCTCCTCGGTCATTGGATGGCGCGGCTGCCGCCAACGACTCCAACCGCTCCCATCCACCCGCGTACTTGAGATCCTTCAACCGCCCGTCCAGCGCGATGACGTCCGCGCGTTCGATCGCCGTGCCGTCAACGTCGAATGCCCAGTGTGGCGATGCGAGCAGTTCGACAATCGATGCACGGGTCGCTTCCGAAATCACGAACGAGAAGACAAGGTCGAGTGCGGCCGCAAATGGCTCGGCGGCAAGCGGCAGGTCATCGAACGCCTGATACGGGATCCGGGCGTCCGCGAATACCTGACGCGCGAGATACAGGTACGGCAGGGGACGCTGGAACAGAACCGCGGTGCGATCCAGGTGCGAGGGAGCGTCCCGTTTCAGCGAGCGAGCCATGTCGGCGAGTTCCTCTTCTCGGTCCCGACAGATGATCCAGCGGCGTCCCTCGCTCTCAGCTGTGGGCGCCGGGGCCGCGAGGACGGGAAGCGCGGCGGGCGTTCCAAACCGTTCCTCTTCGATTCCCGGGAGGACGTCGTGCAGGCGCTGGTGATAGCCCACCGCGAGCACGTTCTCCGTGGCGACTATGTCAAGGCGTTCGAGCCGCGGCAGCCGCGCCAGCAGATCGTAGTCAGCGAGCCAGAGCCCCAGGCGATCGGCGGCCTGATCCATCACCGTCACGATGACGCGCTGATACGTGGCCGGCGCGTCTGATCCGTCGGCGCCGCTCATCAACAGTTGCCGGAGTCCATGCTCGTCGACACCAGCGGCGGATGCCATCCGCTGTTCGAAGATCGTGAACGCTCTCGCGAGAAATCGCGTCAGCCGCAGAAGGCGATCGGCTCCGCGATCTGTATCTGCGCTTGGCTCGAGGCTGCCCGTGACAAGGCGCTCGAATGCCTCGACCGTTCGATCGCGCCGGCGCAGTTCGTCATAGAACGACAACATTTGCACCAGCAGACCGGGACGCAGACGAAATGGCGCAGCCGTGCCGTCGGCTGACGCGTCGAGCGCGGAACGCCGGAAAATCACCTCACGCTCGTAATCGGTCAATCGACCCGGTGCGTTCGGCACGCGCGCGTGCAGCCGATCGTAGAACTCGTCGCGAGTCACGAGATCCGGCAGCATCACGGTGGTCGCATCGCCGGTGAGGCGCTGCCACTCGAGCGTGTCACGCAACACTTCGGCGGCACTCCGCGTCGGCACGATGATCGCCATCGTACGCGCGTCCGCCGTATCAAGGCAGTGCCCGATGAAGGCCTGCAGGCCTTGCAGGTCTGGCACCCGCACCAGGCGGGTGATCCGTGGCGTGATCACCGGTTTGAAGGTGGTGTCGTCAGCCGATCGAGTTCGTCGCCCGCGTTCTGAAACATCAGAAGCGCGCCGGCAGCCGCCGACGACGCTTCCCACGCAAGCGACATGTCTCCTGATAATACCGCGGTACGGCGCGACGAGGCGGCCCGCTTGGCCATTTGAAACGCTGATATGTACAAGGCGTGCACCGGCTGGAGTTCAACCGGCGGCGTGATCGCCACCAGCTGCTGCCGCGCCATCACGAATCGCTGCTCGAGGCGAGGCAGGAGTCTGGGCTCCGGTCCGGCAAGCTGGCGGATGTTTTCGAGCAGCACGGTCGACGCGCGCATTTCCCCAAGCGCGCTCGCAATCGCGGAACGATAGGATTTGAATGAGTCCAGGCGGATGATCCACGCGTCGTGCGCCAGCCGCGTCCGCCGCGCCGCGTCGAGCCGGAGATCGAGCGCCTGCAGCAGCGCCGTCGTTTCCTGCGGCCGCCGGCGGCCGAGTCGGTCGTCGGCCTTCAGAACCGATTGCACGAGCGTCTGCACTCCGGCGACGTCTCCTTTGCTCGCTCGAGCGGTAGCTGACGCGAGCGCCCAGGTCGACAGATCGGTATACGACTTGTTGATTCGAAGTTCAGTCGCCAGATCGGAAGACGCGCGAAGCCGCAGCGCCGCCGCCCATCCTCCGGCCCGCGCCGGCTCGCGCAGAGCCGACGCCACCGCGTCGAGCAAAGAAATGCGCTCGGTCGGTTCGGGTGTGGCCGCAGCCGCCGCCAGCGCCTGCTCCATCGTCTCGCGAAAGCCTGGCGTCGGGAGGAGTTCCTCCGGAGGGGCAACGCTGACGTTGGCGACCAGGCTGACGTCGAAGCTCGATTGGCCCGCAGCGACGCGCAGCTCCGAGATGACTTCGTCCAGCATGCCGACGAGCTGGGACACGTCTGCCGCCCGGTATCCGAAATTCTGACTGGGCCACCGTGCAAGGTTGCCTCGTGCTTCGACAGCCATCGACAGCCGTCTCGCCGGATCACTGGTCAACGAGATCTGGTTGAGCGCCTCCGTCACCCGCGCGCTCAACATCGCAAAGTCGCTTTCGCCGCGCGTCTCGCCGTAGCGCTTGGCTCGGACCGCGTCGGAGTACCGGTCGGTCCGGTCCCAGTCGACCGAGTTGTCCGGGATGCTGATCAGCTGGAGGTTGGGAGTGGCCGCAGGATCACCGACGGGAATCGATAGCACGACCCGGTCCGCGACGCGGGCGAACTCCCCGTAACTGACGATGGACGTGCCGTCGCGAAGGAACAGCCGATAGAGAATCGAATCCGCCGCGTCGGCCGGCCGCGCAAAAGCCGCCACCACGAGCAGCAGAACGGCCGCCCACACCCAGAAAGGAGGCTGGCACTTTCCCGGGAAAGTGCCAGCCTCCTTTTTTGAGCTGGACATGCGGTAGGTCATTGCAGAATCACAGGTTAGTGTTCGATCGAATCGGTCGTCAAGCGCGACGAACGACGATACCCAATCCGCGTGTGGAAAACGTGTGGAAGGACCGTGGATCTGTTGTGGAAGCTCGGACAGTCACAACTTTTTTCAGCCAATTCTCATTCAAATCCGCAGGGGTGCACACTGTTGATGCGCCTTCGATGGTCCTTTCGCTTGATCGTCGTCGTGACGACGCTACACTACAACGCGCTGTTCGCCTTCAACTGACAATTCATCGACGACATCGCCTGTGAACGTGCATCGCTTCGAAGAAGTCATCAACGGTCGCGAATTCAAGATCGAAGTGTCTGCCGTGGCGCCCGACAAGTGGCGCGCGCAAATTGCCCGCGTCCCTGGTGGAAGCGCCGCGACGATGCCGTTCTACGGAAAGACCCCGCACGAGGCCGCCGGACAACTCAGTCGGTGGCTGTCGCTCGCACACGGAACTTCCAGGCCTCAGCTATAGTTACAGCCATGCGCCCATCGATCGTGGGGGCGACGCTGATTCTGACGGTGTCGGCGAGCCCAGGGTTGGCTGCGTGTGCGATCGCGTCGCAAACGACGCAAGAAGTCACCACTGTCAAGACGGCTCAGGCGGGTAGTGCCACATCCGCTGGCCTGCCGCGCGTGCGCCTCGTGGCGACCGGGGGCACGATTTCCAATCGGAGCGGCGGACGCCTGACCGCCGAAGAGCTCGTCGCGTCGATGCCCGGCGTCGAACGCTACGTCCGCCCCGAGTTCGAGCAGTTCGCCAATGTGGCGAGCGGATCGCTGACGCTCAAACAATGGGTGGGTCTCGCAAAACGCATCAACGAAATCTTCACCGAGGAGCCCGACGTCGCCGGCATCGTCGTCACCAGCGGCACGGATACGCTGGAGGAGACCGCGTATTTCCTGGATCTGACGATTCGCTCTGAGAAGCCCGTGGTGATCGTCGGCTCCATGCGGAACCCGAGCACGCTTGGCTATGAAGGCGCCGCGAACCTGCTCGAGGGTTACCGCGTCGCGGCTGATCCCCGGTCGAAGGGCAAAGGCGTTCTGGTCGTCCTCAACGACGAGATCAACTCGGCCCGCGATGTCACCAAGACCGATGCCCATAGGCTCGATACGTTCCAGTCGCGAACCTACGGAATCCTTGGCGTCGTCGATTCAGATCGAATCGTGTATTACCGCGACGTGGTCAAGCGCCACGCCGGAACCAACGAGTTCGACGTCTCGACGATCGAGGAACTCCCGCGGGTCGACGTCGTCATGACCTATCAGGGAGCGACCGGTGACATCATCAAAGCGATCGTCGATCAGGGCGCGAAGGGCATCGTCATCGCGGCAGCGGGTGCGGGAGCGATGAGTGGAACGCAGGACGACGGCATCCGTTACGCCGTCGAAAAAGGCGTGTTCGTCGTCATTACCACCCGAACTGGCGGCGGTCGGATTCCGGCTCGCGGCACCACCAACGCACGTTTTCAAATCCAGGGCGAGGACCTGGCTCCCATCAAGGCGCGGATCCTGCTGATGCTCGCGCTGACCAGGACGCACGACGGCACAGACATACAACGGATGTTCAGCGAATACTAATCGAATGCTGCATGCTGAATGTTGAATGCTGAATGAAGCTGTTCAGCGCGCTTCTGCTCGTCGGGCTGCTGGCTGTTGCGACGATCCGGGAGGCACCGCCGGAGCTCAAATCAGGGCTGGATCCGGCTAGCTTCGATTCGTCGGTCCGTCCGCAGGATGATCTGTATCGATTCGTCAATGGACGCTGGCTCGCGACGACGGAAATCCCAGCCGATCGCGTCGTCTACGGCGCGTTCACGGAACTGACGGAGCAAGCGGAAGCAGACCTTCGCGCCATCATCGAAGAGACCGCTGCCAGTCGTCCGCGACGCGGATCCGCGAAGCAGCAGATCGCGGACCTGTATGCCAGCGTGATGAACGAGGCGCAGGTTGACGCGCTCGGCGCGACGCCGCTCGCGCCCGTGCTCTCGCGGATCGCCGGCGTCACATCAACCAGCGAGCTCGCGGCGGCGGCCGGCTATCTCGGTTTCCTCGGCACCGGTGGCCCGTTCGCGACGACCGTCGTCACCGACGCAGCCGACGTGAACCGGCTGATCGTGCAGGTCACGCAGGGCGGAACGCTCCTCCCGACACGCGACTCCTATCTGAGCGACGATCCACGATTCGTCACGATCCGTACAAAGTACACGGCGTATCTGACGACGATCTTCGGTCTCGCCGGCGCGGCTGATTCCGCACGCGACGCGCAGCGCGTTCTTGAAATCGAGACGGCGCTAGCCCGATGCCAGCTGTCGCCAACCGACAGCCGCGAGGCCGCGAGGGTCCCCCAGGTCCTCACGTTGCGTGAACTGACATCCAAATTGCCCGGCTTCGACTGGAAAGCCTGGGCGCGGCCGCAGGGCGTCGACCAAGCTGCGGCGGTTGCGCTGCTCCAGCCGGCGTTCTTTGTGCAATTCACCGCGCTCGTTCCGGCGTTGCCGCTCGAGGACTGGAAGGCATGGCTGGCGGCTCGATACCTCACGGCGATGGCACCCTATCTGAGCCGGCCGTTCGTCGATGCGCGATTCGACTTCTTCGGTCGCGAATTGACCGGCCAATCGGAGCCTCGCGTCCGTTGGAAAGTTGGCGTCGCGCTGGTCAACTCCATGCTTGGCGACGCGCTTGGGCGACTCTATGTCGAGAAACACCTTCCCCCTCAGGCCCGCGCGCGGGTCGAGACGATGGTCGCGACGCTGCTGAAAGCTGATCGGCAGTCGGTCGACGAGGCAGCCTGGCTCGCGCAATCCACCAGGAACGAGGCGGCCGCGAAGCTCTCGCGCCTGACGGCGCGGATCGGGTCTCCCGATCGGTGGCGCGACTACTCCGGTCTCGAGATCAAAGCCGACGATCTTGCCGGCAATGTCCAGCGCGCACGCAGGTTCGACAGCGACTATCGGATGACACGTGTGTCGGCGGCGATGCCTGGTGAGTGGCTCACCACGACGCCGCAAACCGTCAACGCCTACTACAATCCGGCGCTGAACGAAATCGTGCTTCCCGCGGCAATGCTTCAGCCGCCGCTGTTCGATCTCGGCGCCGACGACGCCGTCAACTACGGTGCGCTGGGCGCGACGATTGGCCACGAGCTGGCACACGCACTCGACGAGCGCGGTCGTCGATACGACTCGCGCGGAGAAGTACGACGATGGTGGACCGCAGCGGACGAGCGGGCGTACGCCGCCCGCGTGAGTCAGCTGGTTGGCCAGTTCGGCGCGTACGAGCCGCTGGCGAACCTGCCGGTGAACGGAGAACTGACGCTGGGTGAGAATGCCGGGGACCTCGCAGGCCTGTCTTTGGCTCTGCGCGCCTATCGATTGGCGCTTGGCGGTCGTCCGGCGCCAGTGATTGACGGACTGCCGGGCGAACAGCGGTTCTTCTTCGCGTGGGCACGGATGTGGCGCATGAAAGTTCGGCCTGACTATCTCCGCGAGTGGGTGCTCACGTTTCCGTACGCGCCATACGAGTATCGGGCGAATGGGGCGGTCAGGAATCTCTCAGCGTTTCACGATGCGTTCGGCGTCAAGACGAACGACAAGTTGTTTCGGAGCCCTGCGGAGCGCGTCACGATTTGGTAGGGGCGGTCAGCATTTCTTACTTTGCGCTGGGGCCCCACCCCCAGCGCCGACTGATCGGGGCGAGCGGCGGCGGATTGGTGTCAGGCAGTGAATCGTGAACGCGCAGGCAGGATCCGAGCCATCGCGTTCACGATTCACTGCCTGACACCTAGTTCGGGCGCGTCAGCAGTCCGCGTGCTCTGAGCCAGTTCATCAACAATGCAGGCCACGCGCTGAGCGCTGGATCGTTCAACGCCATGCCGACGCCATGCGGACCGTTTTCGAAGAGGTGCATCTCCACCGGTACCTTGGCTTTTCTCAGCGCCAGGTAGAACCGAACACTGTTTTCCACTGGAACGCCGTTGTCGTTGGTGGTGTGGAAGATGAACGTCGGCGGCGTCTGCGCCGTGACTTGAAGATCGTTGGATAGATTCTCAATCAGCTTGGGATCGGGGTTCTCGCCGAGAAGCATCCTCACCGAGCCGGCGTGGGCCACGGCCGGATCGAACGAGATCACCGGGTAGCCAAGGATCATGAAGTCAGGCCGGCTGCTGACGCGCTCGATGGGATCGGCGGAGTCCGGCTTTCCTGCGTCGAAATGTGTGCCCGCGGTTGACGTCAGGTGGCCGCCCGCGGAGAACCCCATCATGCCGATGCGATCGGGCAGGATGGTGAATTCGGCGGCACGCGCACGGACGGTGCGGATCGCGCGCTGCGCGTCGCCGAGCTCGATCGGATGGCGGTATCGGGGTCCGAGCCGGTATCGCAGCACGAACGCGGTGATGCCCATCGCGTTGAACCAGTAGGCTTCTTGACGGCCTTCGTGCTCGGTCGCGAGGTTCGCGTAGCCGCCGCCGGGCGCAACGATGATTGCGGTTCCGCTGCTTCCGCGCGGCGCGCGGTAAACGGTGATTGACGGCTTGTCGGCATCGGCCTGCCCGAGCGCTCCCGGCGCGCCGTTTTCCCAGAGCATGATCTCCTGCGGTGACGGCGGGGGCGGCGCCGGACGCGCGGTTTGTGCGGGTCCTGCGTTCTGGGGTGAACCCGCCAGTGCGGCGGCGGTGAATGCCGCCAATAGGAGCGGCACAGTGATCATGTGTTTCATTCTCTGTCTCCGATGCCGGATCTTCCGGCTAAAGCCGGAAGCCACAAGATCGAAATTTGTGGCGTCCGCCTTCAGGCGGAAGTTCAAGGGCTACCGTCTCGCGGGCGCCGGTTGGGTCAACGGCGGCTCTGGCGGGGCCGGCTCCGGCGGCACTTTTCCGCCGAGCTTGAACGCCCACAGGCTGTCGCCGCGCTTGGACAACTGGAAGGAGCTGCCGCCGACGAGCAGCGCGAGATACTGCTCGCCCTTGATCTCGTAGGTCACCATCGGCGCATCTGCGCCGGCACCAGTCTGAAATTTCCACAGCGGTTCGCCGTTGGCGATGTCGTAGGCGACGACATTGCCATCTGACTCTCCATGGAAGAGAAGACCGGACGCGGTGCTCAGCAGACCGCTACCCGTACCCAGCGGAAATTTCGTCCGCTTCTGCCACACGATCTTGTTGGTCGTCGGATCCATTGCCGTGAGCGTCCCGGAGCGCGGCACCCCGGTAGGTCGGAAGTACCCGCGGCCCTCATCCAGCGGCTTGAATCGCTGTGTGCCGTCGTCCCATTCCTGTCGGCGCAACGTGAACCCCGAATTGATGATCGTGCCGGGGATGTAGATCAGTTTCGTTTCGTGGCTGTAGGTCATCGGCGCCCACGAGATTCCGCCAAGCGTCCCCGGCGTCATCACCACCGGTTCGGTCCAGTACGCGCCGAAGATGCAGCTGCTCTTCATCCCTTCCGGAACACTGCCAGGCTCTGGACACGTCGGCACGAACGAGTCACCGATCGGAAACGGCTGCGTGCGCGCCGTCTTCATGCGCGGCTCCTGCGGGACCGCTCGCTCCTCGATGCCAATGAGCGGTTTGCCGTTGGTTCGATCGAGGACGTACATGAAGCCGGTTTTGCCGGTGTGCATCAGCACTTTCCGCACCGATCCCTGGTAGCGGACGTCGGCGAGAATCGGCGCGGCCGCGCTGTCGTAGTCCCAGATGTCGTGATGCACTTCCTGGAAGTGCCACTTGTAGGCGCCGGTCTTCAAATCGAGCGCGACGACCGATACCGTGAACAGATTGTCGCCGCCTCGCGCGGTCCCGTCATTGTCAGGGCCGGCATTGCCAATCGGCACGTACACCATGCCCAGTTCCGGGTCGATCGCCGGGTGAGTCCACACCGGTCCACCGCCGTACTTCCAGGAATCGCCTTCCCAGCTATCGTGACCGAATTCACCAGGCCCCGGCAGCGTCCAGAACTTCCAGACTTCCTTTCCAGTCCGAGCATCGTACGCGCCGAACTGACCGCGGACACCTTCTTCACCCCCCCCGACGCCGATGTAGACCAGGCCGTCGTAATACACCGCTGGTGCGCTGGTCGTGCCTCTGGCGGGATCGGCCAGTTGCGTCTTCCACACCAGAGCGCCCGTCTTCTGGTCGAGCGCAATCAGCGTATTGTCACGGCGCCCGGAAAACACTTTCCCGTCTGCAACCGCGACACCACGATACGTGCCGCCGAGCGTCGTCTCATGCTTCCACTTGACCGCGCCGGTGGCCGCGTCGATGGCGAAGATGTTACCGGCACCTGAGACGACGAACATCACGCCGTCGACGACGATCGGGGTCGCCTGCATCGTGCCAGGCGGCTTACCGTCCTCGAGATGTATCGACCACGCACCACCAAGCGTCGCGACATTTGATTTGTTGATGCGGGTCAACGACGAGTAGCGATGATTCGCGAGGTTGCCGCCAATCGTGGCGAAGTCCTTGCCGGCTGGGATCTGCGCGTCGTTGCCTGCGGGGGCCAGCGCCGCCGACAGCAGAATCGCCACACATAACCGGGACGATACCGAAACTCTGGTGTTGTATTTCATGGAACCGCCGTCTCGCGCGGATGCTACCACGCCGCGCCGGCCTTCTCGTCGGCTGTCCGGAAAAACGCCGCGGCTATATCGATCGCCTCTCCCCATCGGCGTGCGGATGTGATATTAATGCGCGACCAAAAGTGGTCAGACCACTATTTCAATCCGAGTCAGAGGTCGTGTTTTGTTTCGGTGGAGGTCCAGACATGTTGAGGCGCGTAATTTCGTGCCCGGGCCGGGTTCGGCAGGTTCTCGTCGTACTCGCGCTCGCGATTGCCTGTTTGCCAGCGCTCGTCGCTGCACAATCAGTGAGCGGCACCATCCTCGGCACGGTAACCGACTCGTCGGGCTCCGTGATCCCCAATGCCAAGGTCACCATCGTCAATGAAGGAACTGGCCTGACACGAACGGTGCAGTCGGATTCGAACGGCGAGTTCACCGCGCCACAGCTGCCGACCGGTCACTATACCGTCATTGCGGAGCTCACCGGCTTCAAAACGCTCACGCTGTCCAACATCGAGCTTGGCGTCGACCAGCGCGCACGGATCGACCTGAAGCTTGAAGTCGGGGCGATGACCGAATCGGTCAGCGTCGAGGCCACGAGCCCGCTGCTGCAAACGAGTTCCTCTGAGCTGGGCACGACGGTTCAGGCGCAACAGATTGAAGCGCTGCCGCTCAATGGCCGCAACTTCGTCAACCTGACGCGCACGATCCCGGGCGTCCTTCGCGGCATCCCCGGAGCAAACATCGATGGCGCGGGAAGCCTCGCCTGGCGCGCCTCCGCGTCGTTCTCGGCCAACGGCCAGCGCCCGCGCGACAACAACTACATGCTCGACGGCGTGGACAACAACGAGACCTGGCTGCAGACGGTCGTCATCTTCCCGAGCGTCGACGCGCTCGACGAATTCAAGATGCAGACCTCGACCTACTCCGCCGAATTCGGCCGATCGCTCGGCGGCGTCGTCAACCTGCAGATCAAGTCGGGCACCAACAATTTGCGCGGCAGTGGTTTCGAGTTCATGCGGAACGACGCGCTCGACGCCAACAACTTCTTCAACAACCGCGCGCACCGCGACAAGCCGGACTTCAGTCAGCATCAGTTCGGCGGCACGCTGGGCGGCGCCATCTTCAGAGACAAGACGTTCTTCTTTGGTGACTATCAGGGTCATCGCGAGACGCAGGGGACGACGGCGCTGTCTACAGTGCCAACGCTGCTCATGAGGCAGGGCAACTTCTCAGAGCTGACTCGCGTCATTTACGATCCGACCACCGGTCAGCCGTTCCCGGGCAACATCATGCCCGCCGACCGCATCGACTCGGTCGCGCGCAGCATTCTCGACCAGCTGTATCCCGAACCGAACACGACCGGCACCAAGCAGGCCAACGGACAGATCATCAACAACTACCTGCTCAACCCGGTCAAACATCGCGACGACAATCAATTCGACGTCAAGGTCGACCAGAACCTGACGACCGCGAACCGCTTCTTCGTCCGGTACAGCTACCAGAAGGTCCACAGGCTCCAGCCGGCCAGCCTCCCGCACGGCGATGCCGGAGCGACGTTTGGCGCCGGGGATGGAAACATCCACGCACAGGGCCTGGCCTTCAACGATACGCACACGATCCGGCCGAACCTGCTCAACGAGTTCCGCTTCGGGTGGACGGCGATCAAGTTCCATCAGCTACCGATCGACTACGGCACCAACCCGGCCATCGCCGTCGGACTTCCCGGCGTCAACCTCAATCAAGCCACGTCGGCCATGTCGATGATGACGTTCCAGAACATCCGGAACCTCGGTCAGAACGGCAATCAGCCGCTCATCACCAACCAGAACGACCTCGCGTTTTTCGACAACGTCACCTGGATCAAGGGGAAGCACACGATCAAGAGCGGCGGCAGCATGACCTTTCGATCGCGCGAGATTCTGAACGCCGATACGATCACCGGCGTGTTCAACTTCAATAACAACATGACGTCGAACTGCGCCGGCCAGCCCGCGGGCTGCTCGGTCAACGGGTCAACCGGCTTCGACGTCGCGAGCTTCATGCTGGGGCTCGCCAACACGAAGTCCAGGAACTACTTCGACGAGGACACCTACACGGAGAAGCGCCCCGAGTACGCGCTCTATACGCAGGACGACTTCCGAATGACTAACCGCCTGACGCTCAATCTGGGGGTCCGGTGGGACGTCTACCCGCCCTGGATCGAGGTCGATAATCGTCAGTCGAACTTCGACGAATCGACTGGCAAGTTCGTAGTGGCTTCAGACGATGCGGTGGTCGACGGCGTCAAGGTAGGCCGCTACCTGCAGACCTACTCGAAGGGTGACGTCGGTCCACGTTTTGGCTTTGCCTACGATCTCAACGGCAGCGGCCGCACCATCGTGCGCGGCGGCTACGGCATCTTCTGGAACTTCACGCCGGGCGGCACGTCGGGGTCGAAAGCGCAGAACCCGCCGTTCCTCCAGGCGACGGCGCAAAACGCGAGCCCGTCGGCCTACGGCACCAACCTGCTGCTCAAGACCGGGCTCCCGGCCCCTCCGGGAACCGATCCAAACAGGCCGGCGGAAGGCTCGACGCGCTCGATCTTCGATATCAACTTCCGCGACGCATATGCGCGGCAGTGGAACTTCAACGTTCAGCGCTCCATGGGCACCAACTACATGATGGAAGTGGCCTACGTCGGGTCGCAGGGCCGTCAGATGTTGATTAAGGGCGATCCCAACCAGGCGCCGCCGGTCCTCGGCGTGACCGACTCGAACGTGAATCGTCCGTACATCAAGCTCTCGCCGGCCCTTCGCACGATCGGCCAGGTCCAGAGCAAGGGCACGCTCGACTACAACGCGCTGCTCGTCAAGTTTCAGCGTCGCTTCGCCAACAACTTCTCGTTCCTGAATTCGTACACGTGGGGCAAGGCGATCGATCTGAACTCCGACAACGACGGGCTGGTCACGCTGACCAACGTCTACGACCCGCAGTACAACCGCGGGCCGGCCGACTACGACATCACGCACACGCTCTCATCGAGCTGGGTCTACGAGATCCCATGGGCGCGCGAGAAACTCTACGGCGGCTGGCAGCTGGGCGGCATCATGCTGCTCCGCGGCGGTCTGCCCCTGACGGTCACCCAGACCCAGGGTGTCCAGTCGACGGGAACTGGAAACCGTCCGAACCGGGTCTGCGACGGCAAGCTCGCCAACCCGACCATCGACAAGTGGTTCGATCTCAGCTGCTTCGTGGCAACGACGGAGAACACCGCGACCTACGGCGATGCGGGTCGCAATATCATCCGCGGTCCCGGCTCGTTCAATATCGATGCGTCGCTGATCAAGAACACAAAGATCGGCCGCTTCGCGACTGAGTTCCGCGTCGAGGCATTCAACGTGCTCAACCATCCGCAGTTCTCAAACCCGAACACGACCATCGGCAATGCCGCCGCGGGAGTCATCTCGGCGATGCTCTCGAACCCGTCGTGCTCGGTGTGCGGCACGGTCGAAAGAAACGTGCAGATTGGCGTGAAGGTGAGATTCTGAAGTGCTGAATGCTGAGTGCTGAGTGCTGAATTGGCGTTGGCCTTCGCTATCGAGGGCCAACGCCATCCGCAATATCCCGCAGCCGCCGCACGCTGGCGGCCGAGACGGGACCTTCCGGATCCTTTCCGCCGCGCGCCGCCCGGCCCACGTGAATCCAGCTCACAATACGGTTGCGCACGAGCAGTTCGAATGTCTCGAGATCGACGCCGCCGCCGGCGATGATCGACAGACGCGACCCGGCGCGCTCGACGAACTGCTGCAACCGACCGCATCGCTCTCTGGCACTTCCCTCTCCCCCGCCCGTCAGGATGGCGTCAACCCTTCGCACAGTACTCAACGTATCGATGGCGCTGAGTTGATCGGTCAGCGAGTCGAACGCGCGATGAAACGTCACGGGAACTTCCGGGGCCGCTTCGATCACCGAGGCGAGCTCCGCCAGCGACAGCTCTCCTGATCTCGCAAAGCCGACGACGAGCCCGTCGACGCCGAGCCGGGTGAACTCCCACGCCGCGGCCCGGAGCAGTTCCATCTCCTCGGCCGAGGTTTCGAAGCCGGCGTTTTCCCTGACCATGACGCGGAGCGGCAGTGACGTGGCGCTCTTGATCGACTCGAGAACGGAGCGGACCGGCGTCAGCCCACCGTCACGCATCGAGCGCACGACTTCGAGGCGGTCCGCTCCACCCTCCGTCGCGGCGAGAGCGTCGTCGACCGTTTGAACGATGACCTCAATGTTCAAGTTGGTGAATTTGTGAATCGGTGAGTTGGTGGATTAGGAGCTTCGTGGTGACCATCGCAACGTCCGTCAATTCACCAACTCACCAAATTCACCAATTCACCGATTCTGAATGTGAAACACTTCCTCTAATTCAACGCTCTGCGGGCTGTGATCAGGATTGGTGGGCATCACGTCGCGCATGTGCGTCCACCAGCGCTGACACACCTCGGTGCCGGCGACAGCGTTCCACTGCGCCTCGCTCTCGAATTCCACGTAGCCGAACAGATGGTTGGTCCCGCGATCGAGAAAGATCGAGTATGTGCGGACGCCGTGTTCGAGGAGCGTTTCCTCGAGCTCGCGCCAGATCGGCTGATGTCGGCGGATGTACTCCGCCTCCTGCTGCGGGTGAACGGACATTCGGAACGCTTTGCGCACAGGGTCGTGTCGATCCGTTCGGGATCCGTGGTGCGGGATCCGGGATCCGATCCGTGTTATTCCGTGTTCTTCCGTGGCCTGTGTTCTTCGCTGGCTCGCGTCGCGCGTCACAGATCCGTGAGGTGCTCGATCCTTCCGGTGCTGTCGCCAATCGTCTCCTGCTGAACGCCCATCCGATCGAGGAGCGTCAAGAAGAGATTCGTCATCGGCGTGCCCTTCGGATAGACGATGTGCTGTCCGAGCCGGAAGTCACCGCCGTGTCCGACGATCGCGATCGGCAAATCCTCGTGCGCGTGGCGGTTTCCGTCGCTCAAGCCGCTGCCGTAGACGATCAGCGAATGATCGAGCAGCGAGCCGTCGCCGTCAGGCGTGTCCTTGAGCTTCTTGATGAAGCCCGCGAACAGATCCATGTGCAGCGTGTTGATCTGCGTGACCCGCTCGATCCACTCCGGGTTGCCGCGATGATGCGTCAGCGGATGATGCGGATCCGCGACGCCGATTTCCGGATACGTCCGCATGCTGCCTTCGCGTCCCATCATCATCGTGACGATGCGCGTCTGATCGGCCTGGAAGGCGATCAGCTGCAAATCGAACATCAGGTTGACGTAGTCGGCGTAGAGCACGGGCACGCCGGTCGGCTTGTCGATCGTCGGCGTCAGGCCGGTCATGTCTTTCTCGGCCTTTTCAATCCGCTGTTCGATTTCGCGGATCGACGTCAGGTACTCGTCGAGCTTCCGGCGATCGGTCGGTCCTAGTGTCGACGCGAGCTGCGTCGTCCGCTCGTTGACGAGATCCAGGATGCTGCGCCGATACAGCAGCCGCCGTGCTCTCACCTCTGGCGGTACGCTGGTGTCGATGTCGCCGAACAGCCGTTCGAAGACCAGTCGAGGATTCGTCTCCGGCGGCATCGGGGTGGCGGGGCCGCGCCATGCCAGGCTGTTGGTGTAGGCGCACGAATAGCCGGAATCACAGTTGCCGATCGTTCGGGAATCGTCACAACCCAGTTCGAGTGAGGCGAATCGTGTCTCAGAGCCGATGTGCTGCGCGGCGACTTGATCGACCGAGATGCCGTTCTGAATGTCGGCGCCAGCCGTCTTCCGCGGATGCACGCCGGTGAGATACGACGCTGCTGCCCGCGCGTGGTCGCCCGGACCGTCTCCAAGCGCTGCGCCGTTGCGGTGCGCGAGCCCGGAGAGCACAACCATGTCCTGGCGGAACGGCTCCAGCGGTTTCATCACGCGGGAGAACTCGAACCCCGCACCCATGCCCTTGGGCGTCCAATCCGGCATCGTGATGCCGTTGGGCACGTAGGTGAA
>Ga0207701_10000663_pt1 | contig 35924 bp, 35 predicted proteins | sample KBSSwiSSwithPhiX_FD_184294 | JGI IMG/M metagenome (GOLD analysis project Ga0207701, IMG submission 184294) | Switchgrass rhizosphere bulk soil microbial communities from Kellogg Biological Station, Michigan, USA, with PhiX - S5 (SPAdes) (version 2) | ecosystem: Environmental > Terrestrial >... | reverse complement strand
AGCAAGCCGTAATAGTACAGGCCGAACAGCCCGCCAAATCCCGGCGCAACTTGGAAAATAACATAATTTCCCAGACACGCATGTCCATCAATCGCCCCGCCAATTAACGAAAAGAATGCCACAAACCCCACCGCGGCAATATAGCCCGGCCAGATCAGCCAGCGTCGTTTATCGCCTGAAATAACTTGCAGCAAATGAATTCCGATCGGCGGCAACAGCGTAATCGCCATATAACCGATGCGCGACCACGCCAGCGCATCACCACCGATGCCCCGACAAACCATATACTCAGCCAGCTGAAATGTGCCAAGCGCTATAAACAACACGACCGCTAACCGCGTGATCGCCGTCAGTTTGTAGCGCCAGAATGTGTAGAGCGCAAGGCTGAGCTCAATCACAAAGGTTGCGATCATTACCGGAGGCGAAAAACAGTAGAAGGTACCATGATCGCGACTCACTTTCCATGCTCGAGTTCGACCCGGGCTGGTGCCCGCAGCCGCTTTTAGGTTGAAGCCTTCGTTCCTCCCACCAAAAGAGCTCATGGAACAGTGGTCCATACGCGCCGGAACATCCAATTTTGTACGTTGTTCAAGCGGTCGATTTCGGTGTTAATGCTTTGTTCCTGCAATCCGGCAACTGGGCCGCGTGTAACATATAAGAATCGCGGTTGATACAGCCCGAGCGCCGGCGCATCGGTTTGCCATGCTTGCAAGAACGGCTGATACTTAGCAGCACGTAAAACCGGGTCGAGCCGCGTTCGTCCTGCCTCCAGTGCGGCGTCAGTGGCACTCGACTTATACTCAGAGAAGTTATAGCGGTGTGACGCCCGCGGGTCGGCTTGTGAGCTATCCCAATACACGAACACATCGGGGTCGGCACCGATCGAAATGCCGTGCACCAAGGCGTCATAGTTATGCTGGGTAAGTGTGGTCTGGAAATCGGCATCGGCTTGCAAAACTACTTGGGCATCCACGCCGATTGCCGCCCATTGTTTTTGCAGCGCCGCCGCAACCGTAGCGTATTCGGAATTACTCTGCGCGTACAATTTAAAGCTTAGCTTTTGCCCGTCTTTGGTGCGAACACCGCCGTTATCCGCTCGCCATCCAGCTTGGTCGAGCTGCGCTTTGGCCGCTGCGACATCGTAGCCACTCTGCTGATACGCTCGGTTATAGCCGATCTGGCCATGCAAAATTGGCTCTGTTACCGCCATCGTCGGATAGCCCAACCCCTGAATAATGGCACTTACATTTGCTCCTTTTACCAACGCTTGCCGGACTTGCACATCACTTAAAATCGGATGAGACATTTTGAAGAACGACATGACCGCTGCAGTCAGCAAAAAGCTGTGCACTTGGGTGTTCGGTAACTTGGCAATTTCAGGCGAAACGCTATCAAGCCCAACCATGGCGGTGATCTCTTGCGCTTTAAAAGCGCTTATTAATTGGGACTGCTCGTGAAAAGTATGTACCACGAAGCTCCCGAGTTTCGGCGCGCCGCCGGCATATTTCTCAAAGGGCAAAAGCTCGATTTGTTCCTGGCGGCTCAGGTCGTTCGTGCCACTCACCTGCAATGCCTCCCACGAAAACGGCCCGGCGCCAATGGGGTGCGTGGTGTTAAAAGTAGACGAGCGAAGCTGGCTCATCGGCGTACCGCCGAGGATGTGTTTTGGAACAATGCCGGTCGTAAGCGACTCAGGGAAAGAACTGAGCACGTTTGGCAGTGTAAACGTCACTGTGTTTGCATTCGGAGCCGCCAGCTTGATCCCAGCCCAGCCGCCGTTAAGCGGAGACTGTGCATCGGGATTCTGGATGGTTCGAAAGGTAAAGAGCACGTCATCGGCAGTGAGTGGTTGGCCGTCGTGCCAGGTAAGATGCGGCCGCAAATGCACGGTATAAGTTGTGCCGGCGGTATCCACGCTCCAGGTGTCGGCCAAATCGCCTACGAGTTTGTCGTGCGCATCGTATTTCAAAAGTCCGGCAAATACCAGCCGCGAAATGGTGCTGTCCACCGAGCTCGAAGCATACAGCGGATTCGCGTTGGTGAAACTCCCGATGATTCCTTCACTGTAGGTGCCGCCCGGCGCCGGCTGCAAGGTTTGATAATATCGGGTGAGCCCGTACATTTGACCAATCAAACAGCCTGCCAAAAGCAGTACCAATAAGAGCCACGCTGCAATAAATCGTTTTACAAAAAAGAGTCGCTCCAAGCGGCGGAAAAAATCTTTCTCCAAGCGATCTTCGGCTTGTTGACCAAAAACCTCAACCTGCCGCTTGCTGCGACGCAACTGGCGTCTCACTCGTAACTTAGTTGCGCGGCTTACCACCACTAACGCTCCTTTTGTTTTACGCGGCAACGATGCCAAGGATCAGTGACGCTGCGAATATAACACCGGTAACAATCGTCAGTTGGTAGATAGTTTTTTCGGTACCACGACGAACAATGTTCACTTCACCGCCGCCGCCAAGGCCTGCGCCGAGGCTTGCCCCGCGGGTTTGTACCAAAATCAGTAATGTCAGCAGCAAAACCGACGCGATGGTAATGTAATTCCAAATGCTCATATTAGCGATCCTCTAAAATAGTCGTTACCAAATAGTTTACCAGTCCGATGATCATCCCAGCAAGTATTGCTATCCAAAAGTTTGTAATTTGCAACGGCGCGTACAGCTTGCTGACCAAGAAAACGGTGAAGCCGTTAATCACAATCATAAATAAACCGAGCGTGAACAATATGGCCGGGAGACTAAAAATAACAATGATCGGCCGCAGCACCGCGTTAATGATCGCCAGTAGTAATCCAGCGACAATCACCACCTGAAAACGGTGATCATAACTGATGTGCGAACGAAACAAACCGGCTGCAATCCAAAGACCAAGGCTGCACACCAGCCAGCGCACCAAAAGTCGGTAAATAAATCCGTGTTTCATGCTTTCTACCATTTTATCACAACGCTCGTGGTAACCCTGCGCTCAAATTTTCGATGCCGTCGACCGTAATAAGCACATCATCCTCGATGCGAATGCCGATTCCCTCCTCAGGGATATAAATGCCGGGCTCCACCGTAATGATCACGCCCGGCTCGATCGGATGTTCGTAATCGCCAGCATCGTGAGTATCGAGCCCCAAAAAGTGCGAAGTACGGTGCGGGAAATACTGGCGTACGGCGTCGGAAGTGATGGTTTTGATCAGGCCAAGCTCGCGCAGCTTTTCGCCCATGTAATTTTCGATTTGCTGCTCGTATTCCTGGAGCACAACACCCGGTTTTAACAGCGTAAACGCGTACTCTTGTACATCAAGTACGGCGTCGTATACCTGTTTTTGGCGGCGCGTGGGATTACCGCCCAACGACATAGTGCGCGCGATATCCGAGGCGTAAAATTCGTATTCAGCCCCCACATCCAGCAAAAGTAACTCGCCGGATTTCAGCGGTGATTCAGCCTTCAGATAATGCATCGTGCAGGTGTTTTTGCCGCTGGAAACAATCGGGTGAAAGGCGTGCGGTGCGCCTTGGCGGCGAAATCCATAGGTGAGCTCGGCTTCTATTTCGTATTCATTGGCATATTTAACCAATTTGCTTGGCCGGGTAATGGTTTTGATGGTCGAACAGGTTACTTCGATAGCGCGCTTAATCACTTCGATTTCCGCTGGTTGTTTCACCATGCGCATGCGTGACAAGTGGGTACGTAAATCGAGCAGTTCAAGTTTTGGATTAATCTCTTTCATCTGCGCGATCAGATCAGCGCGCGCTGGATTGGTGTACATCCCTAAATATTCGATGTAACGCGGGGCCGCGCCAAGGGTGGCCACGTGTGCGGATTTTTTCAATCGGGTCGAGAGCATGCGCCAGCCCTCTTTTTGTGTTACCACTGTTTGAATACCCGAAACGCGGGCCAGCTGGACGGGATCGATCACTCCATCAAATTGCTCGATTACAACTTCTCGGGGCGGTACAATTAAATACTCTTTGGTTTTATCCATTACGAGCACCACGCCCGGATCAGTTACACCGGTCAAATAGTAAAAGCTACTATCTTGACGGAACGGATACGCCTCGTCGGCCGATTGCTGCAGTTGGGCGTGAGCCGTAATGACGATAGGCGCAGTTCCCGTAAAAAGTTGTCGCAAGCGTTCGCGATTCCCTTGGAAAAATTCTGCGGTTAATACATGTTCCATTGCAAACCATTAGTATAGCACCCTGCGCAACAATTGCCGTTAATTGCATAGTACATCATGTACTTGCATTTTTGGCCAAGACGAGTACTATGATCCAGATGAATACGTCACTTGAGACAAAAATAGTAAGCCAAGCACCGCCTTACGCTCTGATCGGCGAAAATCTTGATAACTACACCGTCGCCACTATTCACGGATACAGAATTGGCCGCGATGCCATCGTCAACATCGATCCGGAGGCGCTCGAAGAACGTCCGAAAACACTGGAGTTAGACCCAAAAACGCTTATCATAGCGCAACTCGCCTCGCTCGCAATTCCTCAGACAGCGATTAGTAAAGGCTTCCATCATCCAGTCGGTAATGTCGGCTATCACGTCTCGCAAGCGCTGGACGCATTTGAAGCGCCGCGACGTAACTCTCTGTCGCTCGCTTACACCATGTGGGATATAGGCTATTACAAAGTGGCGCAAAGCGCCGAACCATTGGGACTTACGCAGCAGGAAGCAGATGTAGTTGAGCTATTGTCCCAAGGATTTAGCATGGCACAAGCAGACGAGCAACTTAAGCCCAAATACGGCAAAGATCACCGGCGATCACGAGCCGTGGTAACTGCCATTGGCAGGTATTGTGGTTGGGAACAAACGGACGCCATGGTGTGGCGAAGCATAGTTGGCGGCGATATCACTCAACACGCGCCAGCGACTCCCTCGGGCTGGTAGCTATTCTTATGATAAGTGATAGGGTTTCACATTTTGGAGCCCGTTGCTAAGATAGTCCTGATGCAGAAACGTGTGATTGAACAGCGACAACTCAACACGAGTCCTAATCTCGTCATTTTTGGCGAGCATGTGCATACATTCGGCCCGAAAACAAAACTTTGGGGTTATATGTTCGAAACTGGTAAAGTTATTGTGAACTATCGAGCCTTCACCGAACATCCTCGGGCACGCGACTTGGCGCCGCGCGATATCTTGTGCAGCCAACTTGCCGCAATTGGCCTGCAGAGGACATTCCTTGCCGAAAATCTTTCTGTTTCAGAAAGTACCGTTACTAGAGCGTCGAATAACCTTGCAGACTCCCTTGAGGTCACAAGAAATGGTGTTACCCGAGCATTATTCGATATTGGCGCCCATCGGGTTATTCGTGGCCTCCTGTCTCACAATGTCAGTCCTGAAGAAGTCGCCCTTGTAGAGCAGGTATCTTTAGGTGTAAAAACTAGGGACATTGATCTCACGCAGTTTAAGGAAATATGTGACGCACGAGTTCTACGGCAAGGCATAATTGATCGCACCGGCTGGGACGGATCCATAAATATGACACTGGGCATGATTTTGGGGGGCCATATCGGTACTTACACCATGGGGGCTCCCGAGCAGCCTATTAGTCCGACCGGGCCGCCGCCACTCGTTGAAATTCGCACCATAGAAACACACGATATTTCCTAACGACATTTGACATAGCTATTTATAAGTTCTAAAATAACCTTCCTATGTTTAGGAAGATGTGTGCACCACCACATGTAACCCTAGTCGGTGAGGTATAAATTACTATGCGTCGGCTCATCTCGGAATCACCACCGGTCACCGTATTTTGCGACGATGGGCCGGTAGTTCATAATATTGGGTGGTTTGAGATTGGTGGCGGCATAGCACGATTAAATCGTGAGAAGCTGCAGCGTCGCCCACGTACTGCACGCCTCGAAACAATACACACCGACATTGCCACCCTGACAATACTTGGTTTTCCTGTAGCCGAAATGCCCCCGATGCTCGGGCAAAAATACAGAGACCTGGACCTGCGAGCCGGGCAATTACAAGCCGCTTTCTCCTATCCCGGGAAAGCCTTCCCGCGACGGCTTTTCCAGCGAGGACTCGTCGAAATAGCACAGCGCCCCGAAGCTCTCGACTTAACAGCCTACGATAAGCAGTACCTCTCCTATCACCTGGACGGCAAACCTACTAAAGAAATTATCAAACTCCTCGGCGTAAACGCTCATCAGCGTCAACAACACTATGACGAGCTCGTCGAACGCACCGGATGGGAAAACGAGAGCCAGATGGCTCTCGCAGGCCTTATGAGCGGCCAGATTAGGATATGGAGCCACCGAAGCTATCCTTGCTACCCTCCACCGGCGACTGAAGGCGTGCCAGAGGACCTGCTGTCGCAATCAGTAGAGTCATTACCCCCTGAGAGATCAGCTCCGCCTCCTACCAACGAACAAGTACGACATCAATACATGGATGATCCAGGCCTGATCTAACACCAGTTCTCTGACTTGATTTGTATTTTCCCTCTATTGCTGGCATACTTGAACTTTACTATTCCGCTGACCACCTCTATGTCCAGACCAGAAAATCCTCGTCAAATCATCCATACTAAACCATTTACCGCCATCCATTACCAGGAAGGCGAATTTCCACGGAGCGATTTTACCGCCATCCGACTTGGTGTAGGCCGTATCGTGTTACACCCAGAGGTATTTTACGATGATCAAGGCCTGTCCACCATTGACCCTAACCACCTCAAGGTAGGGGTAATGTCGGCAGTTGCAACCCATCAGGTCGATATCCAGCATAGTTTTGGAAAAAAGAGCGTCGCGACAGTCAGTCGTCACCTTGGCAGAGTTATGACAGCGATCGGCTGCCCTAGGTTAGAAGCAATAAACCAAGCATTTTTTGCCGCCGGCTACTACGAAAAGCGTATCGGAGGTGCGCCGCTTGGCCTAGAAAACGAGGAAACAGATCTCGTCGAACGACTTGCCGCCGGTTTTACCCGTTCGCAAGTCGCTACAGCAACGGGCAAAGATGAAAGCGATATCGGCAACATGCTCACCGATATCACAGAGCGGACCGGCCATTCGGGCATTCGCTTAATATCGCTTGCCGCGGCACTGAGTGGCGAAATCGATATTGCGCGTTTTACCTACGTCCCGCCAGAACGCCCCGAGCCGGCTCCAGCTGTAGCTGTAGTCTCCTCTCCAGCCCCTCCAATAACCGCGCCGATGCCTTCAGCACCCGTGCTTAGTCAGGCGGCAGTGTTGCGATTCATGAACGAACCGGGCACCGTCTAGCAGTTGTACTCCTTATCAATTCTGGTATAGTAATACTTCGTTACAAATTGTCAGCTTTATTAGGAGATTTATGAGCGCTACGCATACTTATGGAGGCGAGCATGCCCCTGTTACCGTTTATGCCGAGGCAAACTGGGACCCCTTGCACAGTCCACTTGCCGAAATTGGTGTTGGTGCTGGCCGCGTTGCGCTTCACCCCGAAGTCATTGCCGCTATGCCTGACACCGAACACATCAATATAGCCGACCTCAACAGTACGGCTTTTTTGGCATTTGGTATAACGAACAGTGAAACGCAAACATTCTTTATGCCTGACAGCGTCATAAGCAACCTCCAAATTGGTGCAGGTAAAATAAGAGGAGCGCTCGGTTATCCCAGACCAAGAGGTCTAGGCCAAGCATTGTATGCTCACGGCATTTTTGAAAATTCAAAGCGCGGCGACTTTCCTAATCTTGATGCGGATGAGAGAGATCTGCTCGAACAGCTTGCAACAAATAAAAAAGTCGAGGACGTATACAAAGCGTCAGCGTTAAGTAGAACCGACTGTATAGACCTCCTCGACTACCTACGGAGGCAAACAGGCATCAAGCGCATGTCACATCTTTTAATAGCCGCCCAGGTAGCCGAAAAAATTGATATTACTCGTTACTATGAGCTTCCGCCGTCCCTGCGCGATCAGCCAACTTTATGAACAGCACTTTAGTTGTTTGTCGTAGTTACTGTCGGCTTATAGGTAGCCAAATACTTGGTAACCACGGCTGCTTTTTTCTCGCCTAACACCGGTATTAAATCCCGCTCCTCAGCTTGCATAATGTCGCGCACGCTGCCGAATGTTTTGAGCAGTTTTTTGCGCGTTGCCGGACCGATCCCGGGAATTTCGTCGAGCACACTCGCAATTTGACGTTTCTGTTTGAGCACACTGTGATACGTCACCGCAAAGCGGTGCGATTCGTCGCGAATGCGCTGCAATAATTTCACCAGATTAGTGTTGTGCGGCACATTTACCAAGATAAAATCATCACTTTCAGTCGTAAAACCACCGAGCTTTCGCAGCATTTGCATGTTGAGCGACACATTGGACTTTTCTTTTTGAATCACGATTTGTTCTTCGCGTTTGGCAAGGCCCACAAACGGGATTTTCTCGCATCCCATTGTATCGCGCGCCTTGATCGCGGCGTCGAGCTGTCCTTTCCCCCCGTCAATCAAAACCAAACTGGGCAGTCCCCACAGTTTACGGTTCTTTTCGCTCAAGCGCCGTTTGAGTGTTTCGTTCATGTTATAAAAGTCGTTGTTGTGCTCTTTTTTGGTCTTGAATTTGCGGTACTCGCCCTTGTTGCTGACGCCGTTGGTGAACACTACCATGCTGGCCACCACATCAGTGCCTTGCATGTGGGAAATATCGTAACCCTCAATCCGCCGCGGAAATTTTCCCAGTGTTAACAGATCTACGAGCTCGGTAAGTGCATGATCCTTGCTAATGTCCAAAAACTCTTTGTCACTGAAAATTACTTGGTGCGTGAGGCTGCGCAGGCTAAACAACTGGTTGCGTTTTTTGGCTGCACCTTCAAAATCGTGCGCTTTGGCCAGTTGGTTCATTTCTTTTTCGAGCTCGCGTTCAACAGTGTTGCGCTTGCCTTCGATAACGGCAATAAGTTTCCGCAAATTTGCCCGGTAATCCTGCAAGCTCGTTTTTCCTTCTTCAAGTCCGGGGTCTAACCCCAGATGATAGTGCAAGGTTGCGCGTTTTTGATTAGGAATGCGCCGCGTGGCAAACGGAAACACCCGACGTAGCAATTTGAGCGCCTGACGCACGCTCAAAGTACTCAAATACGGACCGAAATAGCGCGCCCCGTCGTCCAATGGGCGACGCGTTGTGCTCACCGTCGGAAAATCACTGTCGTAATCAATACGGATATAACTCATCGACTTATCATCGCGCAGCAAAATATTGTAGCGCGGCATGTACCGCCGAATCATCTCAGCCTCTAAAAACAGCGCTTCGAGCTCGCTTTCCACCACCATCCAATCAGTGTCGAAAATTTCGGCGACCAGGGCATCGGTTTTTGGATCACGCACCCGCGACTTCTGGAAATACTGCCGCACACGGTTGTTCAGCCGCGCCGCTTTGCCCACATAAATAATCTCCCCTTTGGCGTCTTTGTGAAAATACACGCCGGGGTCTTTGGGCAGTTGTTTGAGCTTCTCACTCAAAGCCGTGTTCATATTGTTATTATACCTGTGAAATTGTAATTAATGTGATGTTTATCGGGTTGAATGAATCATGACTTGGATCTATACTCCGCGTAATAGCATAAAGCGAGGGCGATATGAACGAAGTACGAAAATGCATAAAAGAACTGGCGGCATCGGGTATGGAGGTACCGGGAACACTCGCTCGTATAGAGGCACTCGATGACGACCGAACGCGAGAATATCGCATTTGTAATGCCTGCACAAACGTAGGACAACTGGTAATGCAGCGCGTGCCGGCTGCCGGACTACACCTCCTGCCGGAAGCGCCCATAGTGGTTGGGGAAAGTTGCGGTGCCGAAATTGTTGCGGCGCAAAAGGCGAAAAACATAGCAGCCGCTGCCGAGGAAGCCATTCAAGCCGCCGACCAAGGAACAGAGCAGCCTGACCCGACGGTGATTTCTGCCGAGCTTCACGCAGTAACTCCCGATCTCACCGCGCCGCTCGCCCCCGTCTCGCAGCCACAAGGAGTACTAGCGTAGCTGACAATCGGCAACTACAATTTGGCCGGCAAGAAGCACGTCATGATACTCCCACGGAGCGGTACGAATTTCGTAACCGTTATCCGCGCCGCGAATGTTGGCGCCGTACAGTGGCAATTCTTCGATTGGCAAATGCCGTAAGTCATTCCCTTGCTCCCGGGCGTGGTTGGTATAGAGCACCCCGTTTGTGTGGTCAACCTCATGGCGAATAACTCGTGCGTCAGAGTCTTCATACACCTGATTAATGGAGCTGATAGCTACCGAGCCGTCGTCTTGCAATTCGATACTCGCAGCAATCAAACGCACTTTATTGGGCGTTTCTACCTCGGCACCCAGGCCCAACAATGAACCACAGCCTTCACTCCAAGCGTTAGTCTCGACTACGCCCGTTTCCTCGTTGGCTACGGGAAGCGCTATAGGGTTGGCAACCAATAATCGCTGATTGCCTTCGCCAACACGAATGAGTGCAATGCGCGCATGATAACCGATTTGCGGTGCTGCAAGCCCCACGATAGGCCGGCCACGTTTTCGCTCTTGGGTTTCTACTTCCACAAGCTCACGCGCAATCCGGCCAACCCAAGGCGCAGTCCTTAGCTGCGTATTGGTAATCCACGGCAGGTTTTTATCGTGCAGCGCCGGATGATTAGCCCGGACCATTGTTGGCCGGCCGGCGCGTATGTCTGCTTCGTACTGTTTATAAACGTGAAGCGTTTTTTTGCTCGGTGCCGGAAAATCCTCCGGCCAATATGCCGGCTTATGGGCGAACTGGGTCGCGCCCGAGTTTTCGGCAGATTTCATCACAAAATTCCTTTCCTGGTTGGTTCATACAGTCCTCACACACCAGGATCAGTCGATTACACGCCTTACGCGCACAGTTTTCATAGTTACTTGTTTTGCTTTCGCAGTGCATACATGCGCCGATGTCTTTAGCGTTGTCGGAGAATTTGAGATTCATCCGGCCGTCAAAGACGTACAGCGAACCTTCCCACAATCCTTCGTCGGCATACGCTTCGCCGTATTTTACAATGCCGCCATCCATTTGATAGACCTCTTTGAAACCGCGGTTTTTCATGAGGCTGCTGAGAATTTCGCAGCGGATTCCACCGGTACAGTAGGTAACTACCGGTTTGTCTTTGATGTCGTTATATTTGTCACTGTCAAGCTCGCGTAAGAAGTCTTTGCTCGTGCGCGCATCAGGAACTATAGCGTTTTTGAACTTCCCCACTTTTGCTTCGTAGGCGTTACGGCCATCAAAAAAGATGACATCATCACCGCGTTCTTCGACCAGTTTATGCACTTCGGCAGGCTTGAGATGCATGCCACCGCCAACCACGCCATTTTCATCAACTTTCAATTCATCGGCGGCGCCAAAACTCACGATTTCGTCACGCACTTTTATGCTCAGTTTTGGAAAGTGAGCGCTTTCGCCATCCGACCATTTAAATACGATGTCTTTGAAGGGAGCGTAGGTTTTGGTTTCTTTGGCGTAGGCTTTGAGCGCCTCAATGTCACCGCCGACCGTACCGTTTAATCCATGTTTCGAAATCAAGATTCGGCCGCGAAGCTCTAAACGCTCGCAAAGCGCCTTTTGCCACAAGCGAACCATATCAGGATCGGCAAGCGGTGTGAATTTATAATAAAGCAAGATTTTTTGCACCCCGCTAGTATACCAGAATTACCTCTGTTAATCTAGCATTCCTACGACGCCGCCGACTGCCGTTGTATATTTGACGCCGCTTTTAGATCTGTTCTGATCTTGACAGTAATGCTAGAATGAAAACAATTAGCATTTAAAGGAAAGGGCGCCCCATGTTCGTACGGCCAAAATTTGTCGCAATCCCTGTTGTCGGTGGCTCCGCCCCGACCAACTCGTAATCAAGAATCAAAACCAAACTGCGAACGACGAGCAGTAGCTAAAACCAAACGTTATATTACCTGGGCAACGAGAGGAGATATTGCCTATGCCCCAAAAAAAGACTACAACCAAGCAAACAATCCGCCTGTTCTGGCAGCATGCTTGGCGCTATCCAAAATTTGTTGTTGCCATCCTTATTGTGACGCCGCTCACGATCTTGGTGTATCAGGTATTGCCGCCCATAATCGTGGCGAATGTGCTGAACCGCCTCAGTAAAGGCAATTTTGAGCCGCACCACATCTGGGACAGTTTTGGCATTTCCTTAGTTGCGTATGCCATCATGGTTTTCTTGGGCGGTGTGGTCATGTGGCGCATCGTCGATATATTGGTTTGGCGGCTCGAAGGTAATGTCGAGCGTGACCTCGCGCGGCGCATTTACGATCACTTGCTGCGCCAAAGTGCCGACTTCCACGCAAACCGCTTTGGCGGCTCATTGGTGTCGCAAACCAGCAAAACATTAGGCGCCTACATTCGCATGGCCGACACCACGATCTTCTTTATGATCCCGCTGATTTCGATGTTACTGTTTTCGGCGGTCATTTTGGCAACTCGCGCGCCGCTTTTTGATGCCATCCTAATAGCTTTTTCGATCGCTTATTTGGTAAGTGCAACACTCATCACGAAAAAAGTTCGCAAGCTGAGTTCACTCCAAGCGGAGGCTGAAAGCGAGCAAACAGGCTATCTCGCCGACAGCGTCACAAACGTCATGGCAATTAAAAGCTTCTCTGGTGGCGGCTACGAACGTGAACAATTCAACAAAGTGACCGATCACACGCGCGATCGCTTGCTCGACCTGATGCGCGGCACACAAAAACAGCAAGTATATTTCACCGCGATGACCAACAGCATTATGGCAATTTCGCTTGCCATGGCGGTGGTAGGGGTGATGGCATTTCATGCCGACCTTGCCACGATGTTCATCATTTTGAACTACACGGCGAGCATCGCAACACTGTTGTGGGGCTTTAGCAACAACGCACTGCGGACCTACAACCGTGCCCTTGGTGATGCCAAAGAAATGACCGAGATTCTGCAGATCGAACCAAGCGTAAAAGATCCGGCGCAACCCGAAAAACCGCACATTTCCAGCGGTGCTATCGAATTTAAAGCCGTTGATTTCACCCACAAGGGTTCGGACGACGCATTGTTCCACAAACTGAACTTGCAGATTAAGCCGGGCGAAAAAATCGGCTTGGTCGGACACTCCGGCTCCGGCAAAACCACCATGACGCGTATTTTGCTGCGCTTTTCCGACATTGACGGCGGCGAAATTTTGATCGACGGTCAAAACATCGCACACATTACGCAAGATGATTTGCGCAGCAGCATTAGCTACGTCGCCCAAGAACCGCTGTTATTCCACCGCAGCATTCGCGAGAACATCGCCTATGGCAAACGCGATGCGACCAACGAAGAAGTGGTAGCGGCCGCCCAAAAAGCGCATGCCACCGAGTTCATTGATCTCTTGCCCGACACTTACAAAACCCTGGTTGGTGAACGCGGCGTCAAATTGAGTGGTGGCCAGCGGCAACGTATTGCGATCGCCCGGGCATTGCTCAAAGACGCACCGATTTTAGTGCTTGACGAAGCTACCAGTGCGCTGGATTCCGAAAGTGAAGTGCTCATTCAAGACGCACTGTGGAAACTCATGGAAAATCGTACCGCGATCGTGATTGCACACCGCTTGAGCACGATCCAAAAAATGGACCGCATTTTGGTGCTGGAAAACGGCGAGATCGTCGAAGAAGGCTCCCACCAGACGCTCATCAAACAAAAAGGCTTGTACGCAAAACTGTGGGCTCATCAATCGGGTGGGTTCATCGAAGACTAGCGGATAGAATTAGTGGCGTATTCCGTCACCTCATGTCAACGCGCGCAGTTTGCGGTAGTTTATCCGCAGTGTTTGAGCACGGACATGAAGTGCGGAAGACTCCACTGCAGCGTTTCGTTTTTACCCGTGTAATCGGATACAATAAGCTCTATGTCAACCGACCTCAAAACCCTTAAATTGTACCTGCAAGCGGAGAAGCAACATCCATGGACATTGCTCGGCAGTATGCTGATGGCGCCCGCATGGATTCTACAAAACGTTCTGGCGCCCTTTTTTGTGGCCAAAGCCCTGGGGCAATTAGCCGCCGGTCACAGCGTACACACCGATGTTATTTGGTATGCCACCGGGACCTATATTGTGGGTTGGATACTGTATTTCCTGGGTGATTACGTGTTTTCGGCACCCCGTGCCGCCAAAGCAATTGCCGAATTATATAATCGCTGTTTTAATCACATTTTGTCTCAAGATTATGACTTTTTCAGCAACAACTTCAGTGGAGCGCTCGTTACGCAGGCCAATCGTTTCGTAAAAGGTTTCGAGATGCTCGATGGAATTTTCTTCATCGATGTCCTCGGCCCCTATTTAGGCGTTTTGATTTCGATCGGTATTATGGTTTGGTTTAGTCCCGTAGTGGGCATAATCATCGGCGTCATTTGGCTTCTTTCGATGATCCTGGTGGGCTACCTCGTGACTCAACGCATGCCAACGCGCCGCAAAGCAGTCGCCAAAGAAAGTCAGCAAACGGGCGAGCTCGCCGACGCTATGACCAACGCCGTCGCCATCAAAACCTTTGCGAGCGAAGCCGTAGAAGCTGCTCGATTTAATAAAACCAACCAGGTACGCAGAGGTTTAGTGCTCAAGAGCTGGAACCTCGCCATTCGCAACAGTTTTGCCATCCAGGTTATGTGCGGCGCCATGCAAATGACCGTGCTGATCGGCGGCATTTACGCGGTCACCCACCACACTATGAACATTGCAACCTTCTTGCTCTTTCAGGTGTTTATCTTGCGCATCATCGACAGCATTAATAAAGCGAGCCTTCTTGTGCGACAGCTTGAAGGCGCCCTTGGTGACGCGCACGAAATGACCCTTTTGTTCGACCGGCAATCAGAAACACAAGATCCAAAACAGCCAAAGCAGCTCCACATTACAAGTGGCTCGGTGCGGTTTAACGCGGTACAATTCGCCTACGAAAAAGATCAGGAATCGTCTAAAGAACTCTTTCAAAACCTTTCCCTCGACATTCCCGCTGGAACGCGTATCGGTCTTGTAGGGCCAAGCGGCGGCGGCAAAACCACTATTACTCGATTACTCCTGCGGTTTCACGATATACAAAGCGGTAGCATAACTGTTGATGGGCAAGATATTCGAGAGGTTAAGCAAGGTGAGCTGCGCAAAAATATCGCCTATGTACCGCAAGAACCGCTGTTGTTCCACCGCAGCATTCGCGAGAACATCGCCTATGGCAAACCCAACGCCAGCGATGCCGAGATCATCGCCGCCGCCAAGCAAGCACATGCGCATGAGTTCATTACCGGCCTGACACACGGCTACGAAACACTCGTGGGCGAACGCGGCGTAAAGCTGAGCGGTGGCCAGCGGCAACGCATCGCCATTGCACGGGCTATTTTAAAAGACGCACCGATCTTGGTACTCGACGAAGCCACCAGCGCGCTGGATTCCGAAAGTGAAGCATTGATTCAGGACGCGCTATGGAAACTCATGGAAAACCGCACGGCGATCGTGATTGCGCACCGCTTGAGCACCGTGCAAAAGATGGATCAGATCGTCGTTTTAGAACAAGGCAGCATCGTCGAGCAAGGCCCACACGGCACCTTGCTCAAACAAAAGGGTGCCTATGCCAAGCTGTGGGCACGACAATCCGGCGGCTTCTTGGAAGAGAACTAACAACTCACTTAGGCCTTTGCGGCAACAGGTGGTGATGGTTTTTTGGAATTTGACCCTTTTGATCCCGAGCCGCTGCGATCTGCCTTCACCTGCCGCCATTCACGCCACACCAGCCAAATAATAACTATGTCGAGCACCGTCAAAAATCCCATGCCAAACGTAGGATGAATAACCATTTCGTACAATTGATAGCCCAAAAACAGGGTGAGAGCCACGAGTCCGAACGGATATGCCCACAGCTTATTACGCAGCAAACATGCCACAAGCACTACCTTCACCAGCCCATGAGTAAACAAAAACAAAATGGCGAACACGTGATTGCCTTCGGCCAAACTATGCCCGAAATGAGCAATATGTGTGCTAATGAAGCCATGGTGGCTTGATCCCGCTTCAAGATCGGCAATCCACTGCGAAAAACGCTGAAAATAGCGCACCGGAATGAACAGTAGCGCCGCCGCACCAACGAGTTCCAACACGCCATCAATTCCTTTCAGGAGGATGCCGATTTCGTACGTTTTATCGAGCAGGGTTTGGGGTTTAAACCACACCATAGATAGTCCTTAGGCTCTCGCGATAAATTTGGCCATGCCCATCATTGCCGTTTTGCCCAAACGCTTCGCAACAGTGGTCAGTCCTCGCTTACTTTCGGGGCTGTGCGGTATCCCCTCGATGTTCGCAATAACACTACTCCTTGGCCGGTTCGAATTGCTTTTTGCCGCCCGGCTGGTCTTCTTCGGCCTGCGTGCCTTCTTCGGCAGTGCTTTCGTGGTCAGCCGGAACGTTTTCTTCGTCGCCTTCGACCGCGTCACCACCCGCATCGTCGTTTGCGGCTTGAAGCGCACTCGGTTCATAGACAGTTGCAACTGCTTGGTTTTCATCGGTCTTTACGGTCACGCCATTGGGGATAACCAGATCGGCAACCGTTATTTTGTCGCCTACTTCGATGAGTTTTTCCGCGTCATAGAACAAGGCATCGGGCAATGCGCTCGCAACCGCTTCGACTTCAACCGTTTCGAGGTTGCGTAGCACGATCAAACTGGCACGTTCCGCAGGCGTCGATTCGTTTCCTTCGGCATATTTCGGATGAATCGGAATCTCGGCTGTGACTTTCTCGCCGCGTTTAACCGCGTTAAAAACTACGTGCGTGAGTGAGTTTTTCTTGGGGTCAAGCGTCACATTTTTAATCAATGCGGTGTGCGCTTTATCGCCCACCTTGAGTTCGATCGGGTGGTGCTTGCCCGCCTTTTGATAGGCATGATACATCGCCTGGTATTCCACCTGCACCACGAGCGAGTCCTTACCGTGGTCGTGTACAACTGCAGGAACAAAGCCTTGCTTACGCACCTGCTTCACGGCTTTACCGGTTATGTCACGCTTATCAAGATTCAGTTTAATTGCGTCCATGTATCCTCCTTGGTAATGTCGGTCTAGTACCATCTATTATACACGACCAGCTGAGGATATGCTGAAGCGTTATCATCCCTCGTTTGCAAGGGCGTGGAGCCGCACACACCTCTCAGGAACCCGAGTTTGCGATGTCAGATATAAAAGAAGAAAGACGTAGTTAGTTTTCTTCAGACACCAGAGGCTCATGTTCCTGAGAGGTGTGTGCGGCTCCACGCCTTCCATAATCGCTGCAAATATGCCGGATTTCATCATAATTACAGTAGACGAGGGCGAGAATACTCTATAAGATATACGTAACATGTTTGACGTTGCGCATATTTTGGAAAGTGGCGGCTTGCTCGCGATTGCCGCGATTGTTTTTGCCGAATCGGGTCTGATGGTGGGATTTTTCTTGCCAGGCGACACCTTACTTATGACCGCTGGCATTTTCGCCGCCCAAGGCAAACTTTCAATTGCTCTCACCATTGCCGTTATAGCTTTGGCTGCAATTTTGGGCGATAACACCGGGTACGCCATTGGCCGAGCCCTTGGACCAAAATTGTTTCGCAAGAAAGATGGCATTATTTTCCGGCAAGAATACGTAAAAAAGGCCGAAAAGTTTTACGCGCGATTCGGGAGCAAAACAATGCTTTTCGCCCACTTTGTACCTATTGTGCGATCATTCGCACCAATGATTGCCGGCGTCGGCAAAATGCCCCGCAGCTCATTCATCATCTACGATGCCATTGGCGATATCGTGTGGGCGGCGTCAGTAACACTTGTGGGCTACTGGTTCGGCAGCAAAATTCCCAACATCGAGGCCTACATCATTCCAGCAATTGGCGTTGCCACCTTGTTTACCTTTGGTCCGATGATCTACCACCTGTTTGCCGACAAAAAGACCCGCACACGCCTTTTTGCAGCGCTCCGTGGCAAACGAAAACCCACCAACATAGAAGAATAAGCCGCTCGTTTCGGCTTAATTCTTAGGGCTCTCTCTTTGGTTTTGTGGTCCGTACGTGGTTTGCGTTTTAAAATTTATGTGTTCGTACCACTCTCGCGGTCGATCTCTTTTTCGACTAAATCACGTAAAATCTCGGCTTTCGTTTTGCCGGTGCGCAGTGCCGCCCAACGCAAATAGTTGTGGATTTTCCGGTCGATAAAGAAGTTGAAGCGCATATCTTTCGAGGTAATATCGTTTTCATCCAAAAACTGCTCTAAAATCCCTGAAAGATTTTCCCGGCTGTACCGTTTGTGCTGCGTCCAGCCGTCGGCAACACCGGTAATGTAAGCGTTTTGGTCGGAATTTTCTTCACGAAGTAGTAACACCGGTTTTTTCTGTTTCACCGCCATGGCAACCTGATAACCGATGGCAAAGCTTGGATAGGTGGTTTCGGCGATCACAACATCGGCCCGGGCAATGGTTTCGAGGCTGTTTTTATAGATGTCTGGCCAATTTGCCTTGATTTCTTCTGCCGGTGTGCCTTTGGTTTCGCGTTCATAGGCAGCTTCGAGCCAGTCATCTTCCATGACATGGCCTTTTTCTTTGATGGTAGCAACAATCTGGCGCAGGGCGTCGATATCTTCAAGCAGACTTTGTCGTGATGTAAGGAAATGGACTTTCATAAAATAACCTTGCCAAATCTTTGCGTTATACTGTATCGTATGGGTTTTGCCCATACGATGATTGCGCCTAAGCAAGCTGATAGCAAAAATTCGTAACCCCATTCTACCACAAAACCGCATCTTTACCAGATGTTTTAGTATTGTGGTATAGTCGTAAAAATAATTGAGAGGAACCGGTTTGGAGATTTTGATGAACATACCCCGACCAAACATGGAAAAGATTTTCCGCAGCATCTATCTAAATCGGGGTTGGTTTAACGGTTCCGGTTCAGGATCCTTGCCAGAAAACACCGAGGAATACCGCACATTTCTTCAGGATTTTATGCGCGCTCACAACGTCAAAACAGTGCTCGACCTCGGTTGTGGCGACTGGCAATCCACAAAACTTATGCAGTGGAAAGATTTGGAATATACCGGTATCGACGTAGTACATCAGGTTATCGATGACGTTCGAAAAACCTACGAAGCGCAAAATGTTCACTTTATTTGCGACGACGTTACTGAATGCGACTTGCCGCAAGCCGACCTGGTTATCATCAAAGACGTGTTACAGCATTGGCCCAACGAGACAGTTCAGAAGTTTCTAACTCGTCTCAAAAAATATAAATATGTGCTTATCACCAACACCATCGAGGTTCAAGACACCGGCAAACAACCCGCGGCGCCGGCCATACATCCCATTAATACCGACATTCAATTGGGTGAAGGCCGCCCTCTCGACCTCGCAAAACCCCCTTTCAACCTTTCATGCCAAGAAATGCTTCGCTATCGCTCAACCAAGCGATACCATCCGATACAGGATATTAAAAGCGTCGTTTTACTATAGATTTATTACATTTTTTGTTGCCGCATGGTTTCTACCTCTGTAAATAGCGAGGTAGCTCTTTTTAAAATGAAGCCTTATGCCCTATGTTTCAATAGCACTTGTGTAACGTAAGCCGATGTGTGTATAATGTGTGTAACACGTTATACGAGGTACGATTATGGCACTGAAGGCACAAATCTGCGGACTACATATAACAAAAGACGACACGCTCTTTCGGCTTAATGGCATGCTGTCAAAATCTGATATTTCTGTGGCCCATCCTTTCCATGATGGGTTTATTTTTAGCTATAATGCCGGTGCACCGGGGTTAGTCTCGGCTCTTTGGACCGCTTATGAATCCAACCTCCACTACTTTGAAGCCACGGTAGACAGCGATATTTTCATTGTCGCGAGCCAAGATGGCTTTTTAAATGCACCAATGGCCCGCGGTATTATGCACGCCATGCTCGTTGGGAAACCGATTGTTTTACTAGAGACACCACTGTTCGACGCCTCGGTAAGCATGCTGAACCAGAAAATCATCGCTCGTCACGCTCGTAACTTTACTATCGCTAACTTACTTAAACTCTCGTCCGAGGAACTCCGCAGTCACTTACAGCAACTTGCCGAACCGGTCGATTATACACTTTCTGCCGCCGAAAAAACGATTATCCGCGCTGAGCTAAAAGGCCATTTTCGTCGTCTCCTCGCCAAACCTGCTGCTGAAAAAGACGAGAAAGCAGCAAAACAGCCAAAGCTTGCCCACGCGTAAAGCAAGTAAAGCAATCGCCAAAAACTTGCGAGCGCGTTACGAAAAGTGAAAAATCGCGTTACAAGGTTTGGTACTACAAAAGCTTCTTGAGGAATTGACCGGTAAACGAGTCTTTTACTTTGGCAACTTCCTCGGGAGTACCTTCGGCAATTACTTGTCCGCCGCCCGAACCGCCTTCCGGCCCCATGTCGATGATATGATCAGCTGATTTAATAACATCGAGGTTGTGCTCAATCACCACCACGCTGTTACCGGTATCGACCAGCGCGTGCAGCACGTGCAAAAGCTTATCAACATCGGCGATATGTAAACCAGTCGTTGGTTCATCTAAAATATACAGCGTACGACCGGTAGCGCGGCGACTGAGCTCTGAAGCCAGCTTAATGCGCTGTGCTTCACCACCACTCAACTGCGTTGCCGGTTGGCCCAGCGAAATATAGCCGAGGCCGACATCCACCATCGTCTGTAATTTGCGTGCGATCGCCGGAATGCTTTGGAAGAATTCAAGCGCCTGCTCACAGGTCATTTCAAGTACATCACTGATGGTCTTGCCTTTATAAAAGATTTCGAGTGCTTCGCGGTTGTAGCGTTTGCCATGGCACACTTCGCAGGGCACGTACACGTCAGGCAAAAAGTGCATTTCAATCTTGATGATACCGTCACCGGCGCAGTTTTCACAGCGGCCGCCCTTAACATTAAAGCTAAAGCGTCCGGGTGAGTATCCGCGTAGTTTTGCTTCGGGGGTTTGAGCAAAGAGCTCACGGATTGGTGTGAACAAACCGGTGTATGTTGCAGGGTTGGAACGTGGCGTACGGCCAATCGGTGATTGGTCGATGATAATCGCCTTGTCGAGCTGCTTGATGCCTTCAATATCGTCGTGGCGGCCCGGTACGGTGTTGGCACGGTGCAAACGTGCCTGTAATTCTTTCGCCAGAATATCGTTTACCAGGCTGGACTTGCCTGATCCGGATACACCGCTCACTACCACCAGTTCACCTAAGGGGAATTCAACGGTTACGTTTTGCAAGTTGTTTTCGCGGGCACCGATCACCTTCAAGCATTTGCCATTACCTTTGCGGCGTTTTTTGGGCAAGACGATTTCTTTTTTGCCGGACAAGTACTGGCCGGTAACACTCTTGGGGTCGTTCGCAACTTCATCAGGTGTACCTTGTGCCACGACTTCTCCGCCATGCACGCCGGCACCAGGGCCAATATCTACCAAATAGTCAGCGGTACGGATGGTGTCTTCGTCGTGCTCAACCACGATAACCGTGTTACCAATGTCGCGGAGATGTTTGAGGGTCGTAATCAACCGTTCGTTGTCGCGCTGGTGCAAACCGATCGAAGGTTCGTCAAGCACATACAACACGCCCATTAACCCCGAGCCAATCTGTGTCGCCAAGCGAATACGCTGTGCTTCACCGCCACTAAGCGTTGTGGCACTGCGCAGCAAGGTCAGGTAATTCAGCCCGACATCACGCAGGAACTGTAATCGGGCACAAATTTCTTTGAGGATCTGCTGGGCGATTTTTGCGCTTTTAGCGTCAAGTTCAAGGGTTTTAAAGAAGTCCAGTGCATCGTCAATCGACATATTACAGATGTTCATGATCGATTTGTCGGCAACCGTTACCGCCAAAACTTCCGGCTTCAGGCGCATGCCTTTACAGGAATAACAGGGCTTTTCCTGCATGAATCGCTCGATGTCGGTACGGATAAAGTCGCTGTCGGTTTCTTTGTGGCGACGTTCCAAATTGGGCACGACACCTTCATAAGTCGTTTCAAAACTGCGGCCGCTGCCAAGAGATACCCGGTACGTTTGGTTGCCGGTGCCATACATGATGCGGTCGATGTTTTCTTGGCTCAACTCTCCGGTTGGCACGTGCAAGCTAAACTTGTAATAATCGGCCACGGCTTGCATTTTTTTCATGTACCACGCGTCAACATTCATACGGTTGAAGGGGCGAATGGCACCTTCGGCGATCGTTAAACGGCCGTTGGGAATAACAAGTTCGGGATCTACCTCAAGCCGGGTCCCCAGGCCGGTACACACCGGGCACGCCCCGTGCGGACTGTTAAAGCTGAAGGTGCGCGGCTCAAGCTCGGGAATCGTCACGTCCGGGTGATCGATACAGGCATACATCAGGCTGTACTGCACCTCGTCGTTGGTATCGGCGTTAACCACGGCGATCTTGCCTTCGGCCACATCGAGCCCTTGCTCTACCGACTGTGCTAATCGGCTCAAACTATCGGCGTCATTTACCAAGCGGTCGATGACAATTTCGATCGTGTGTTTGTGGTTTTTGTCGAGCTGCGGAAATTCATCGAGCGCGTACACCACGCCGTCGATGCGGGCACGGGCAAATCCAGCCCGGCTGTATTGCTCGGGGATGTGTTCGAAGGCGCCTTTTTTGTCGATCACTACGGGAGCAAGAATCATCAAACGTGCATTTTCGGGCAAGGCTGTAATCTTGTCGATAATGTTCGGCGTGGTCTGACGGGTGACCGGTTTACCACAAATCGGACAATGCGGCACGCCCGCACGAGCGTACAACAAACGCAAATAATCATAAATTTCGGTAACAGTGGCCACCGTACTACGAGGGTTGCGGCTCGTGGATTTTTGATCGATGGAGATTGCCGGGCTAAGGCCGTCGATTTGGTCAACGTCCGGCTTTTCCATAAGGCCCAAAAACTGCCGCGCGTAACTGCTCAAGCTTTCAACATAACGGCGCTGGCCTTCGGCGTAAATAGTATCAAAAGCAAGCGATGACTTCCCCGATCCTGACAAACCAGTGATAACCACCAGTTTATCGTGAGGCAATGTCACGTCAATATTCTTGAGGTTGTGCTCCCGGGCACCCATTACAATAATTGAACTCATAAGCCCATATAGTATAGTGAAAATTTCAAGAAATTACTAGAGCTCACCATTTATCAGAAGTCATTGAGCTTACGCTTAAAATGTATTTGCTTTTTTAGCAAATTTTGGGTTAGAATGGAATCAAATTATCACGCGTGAGCGAGGGATACATATGTCAGATTTCTTAGTCCTGGGGCTTATTCCAGGCACCCCAATTCAAATCACTTTTGTACTCTGGATTATCGGGGTCATTGGCGCATTGGTGGGCTTTGGCATTTGGTTCGGGCAGCGTCGTCATCTTTTCCGAGATTGGCTGATTGTAACCGTCCTCGTTGTGGCAATGCGCCACGAACCAAAGCTTTCATAAGCCGATTATTTTAAGCTGCAGCCTTTTCGATTGCCGACTTTTTGGCATTGTCACCTTTAAGCCAACGAACGCCCAAGTATACCAGTGGTGTTTCGAATACCGATAACACACAGCGCACGATCCAGTACGGTATGAGCAAACCAATAATGAAGCTCATATTTGCGCCGAACGATGTACCGAACGCGTAAAATGCCAGGATCAAAAACACCGCCGAATCAACAAATTGCGACACAAAGTTCGACACATTATTGCGAAACCACAACGCTTTTTTGTGCATTTTTTGGCGCAGTTTACTAAAGATTAATACGTCAAGTAATTCTGAACAGGCGAACGCCGCGAGACTTGCCAAAGAAATGCGAATCGACGCACCAAACACCGTGTCGTATGCAGATTCCGTTCCGGCGAAATGTTTTGAAGCTGGCAAATGCACCACCAGTGCGCTGTACAGCGTCAGCAAGGCCACCATAATCAGACCGGAATATACCACGCTTCGGGCGCGGTTTTTGCCATACACCTCGATAATCACGTCAACAGCCGTAAACAGGAGTGGCATCACAAAAATGGCCACACTGGCATTCACCACAAAATGGCCGATGTGCAAAATAGGGAATGTTTTAGCGCCCATCAGTTCGGCGACCATCACACCAAAAATGTACAACGCAACCAATAAATCAAATTTCTGAATTTTCATAGCTTCACTCTCTTTATAGTTATACGGTAAAATCACTCGGAAACTAAGAGCTTAGCAGGCGAAACTCGACCAGGTAGAAATGCGTTTATTCAAAAGCATGGCTTTGTCCTCTTTGGCCTGAGCTTACGCGAGGATGCTATGTATTGTCAAGAAATAACTTTTGCAGCAGATTATTCCCGGCAATATTAGGGCTGCACCACCTGGTATTTAAGTAGTAGTGTTCCTCGATCGTTCAAACGCGTTACCTCAATAAGCTCCAGCTGCGTGTCGATCATCGTGTTACCAAACATTTCCGCACCGGCGCCAAAAAGTAACGGCTCGATCGTGGCGTACACATCTGTTACTAAATGTGCTGCAAAAAACGAACCGTACACCTGACCGCCGCCAACGAGCAACATTTCGTTGTGGCCTGCCGACTCCAAACGAGCAACTAATTCCTCGGGCGTTTCGCTCGTAAATTCCAATTGTCCGGGCACTGTTCGATCGGCAAATCGCTCGGGCTGCGAGGTGATTACCACGCGTAAAGTCCCGGGAACCGCCTTGCTTTTAGCGGCTTCAAAAGTTTTGCGCCCCATGACAATGAGTCTCGCGTCTCTGAGCTGACTCATAAAAAACGTACTGTCTTCGTCGGAACTCCAGCTATGAACATCGGTATTATCGCCTTTGGTCAATTTGCCATCGAGCGACTGCACCTGAATCATCGTTATCTTCACTTACGCCTCCATTTCTTCTTCGGACAGCATGATACTTTCGCCGTACAACTTCAGCTCCTCAATCAAATATTCTTGGTGAGCAGTCAGATTACCCCGTTCCATCACCTCTTGTAAACGCGTAAAGTATTTGGCGAGCCGGCTGCGATTGCCCCCATCTAATAATTTGTGTCGGCGAAATGCGTCCCAACTTTTCCGTTCTTCGGTGGTTAATGCCTGCGGAAAATTTCGTGCTTTATACAGTGGCAAAAGCGCCGAAAGCCGCGGATCATCAAACTTAAGGTGCAAACTTTCGCCCAACTCGTTTGGCTCGGCCGCGCGTACCACACGCATGGCTTGTTTGTCCTGATTGTCGAAAAAGCCGTCGTATAGTTGACCGTCCACCGCCTGTTCACTCGAGGCAAATTCGAGCTGGCGCTGCGTATCTAAAAGTTCGAGTGCCTTGCGTAATTTTGCGGGAAAATCTTTCATGGCTTTGAGTGCAATATGATTGGTTTTGATCTGCGTCAGATCCAGATGTAGCCGCGTTTGACTGGGAGCATCGAGCACGCTCAGCGGCGCGACCGCCGGACAGTGATTGAACTGTAGCGTTTTAACCGGCAAACGCAGCTTGGTTTCATCGCGGCTCCATTTCCAGGCGTCGGCGAGTTCGGTAGGCGACATATTTTTAAACGGGGTCGGATCGTGGCGCAAATCCCACACCAACGCCCCCTGTTTTTTCGGATGCTCAGCAATTGCCACGGCCAGGGTCGTTTTTTCGTATTCCGAAGGGTACTTTCCAGAGGTATACACAAACGGCTCTTTGGTCATGATGAGCTCACTCACTTTGCGTTTGTCGCGGAAACGCAGCAAGAATTCGAACAATTTCGGCTGATGATTGCGAATCATGCGCGCAACGGCGATCGAAGCCATCACATCACTGAGGGCGTCGTGGGCATGGGCATGGTCTAATTTATTGAGTGCGGTCAAAAGCTCCAGGCGATTCGTTGGCTTACCCGTGGTGTCGAACGGCCATTGGATACCATCGGGTCGAAGGGCGCGCGTCATACGCACCAGGTCGAGCAAATCCCAGCGCGAACGCTCATCCTGCCACTGCCACTCGTAGGCATCGTAAAAATTACGGTACTGCAAGAAACGCATGAATTCGTCGTCGAAACGTACGGTGTTGTAACCAACAAAAATCGTCCCGGGCAAGGCGATTTTTTCATGAAACAGATGCAAAAATTCAGCCTCGCTGCGGCCTTCTGCAATCGTTTCTTGCGGCGTAATACCGGTAAGCAAGATGGCGTCAATGTCGGGCAGAATATCCGGCGTTATGGTGATAAGTTCGTTTACCGGTTCGCCAATGGGCTTGAGCCCCATGTCGGTGCGCTGGCCCGCAAATTGCATAATACGCGCCTCGCGCGGGCTGAACCCACTAGTCTCAAGGTCGTAAAAGAAAAACGTCGGTGTGGTCATATCGCCTAGTGTAGCATCGACTGCCCGTTCAGCACAGCCTGCTTGCGTAGATAAAAGTATACATGCAATAATGAGCCACATGACTCGAGCCTACACTCCCGAACATCTCTATGCCGATCCTGTAACTGCTGAAATTCAAGCCGCAAATTTCGCAGCGCTTGAAAAAATAGCACTCGACCCTCCCGAATACCCGCAAGAAGAAACAGCCGATCTACACCTTCGAGCGCTTGGCTTGCCCAAGCCATCCATACTTTTTATATCCGAGCATGATCTTTCCAAAGTAGACGCCGTGGATCCTATCATCACACATTTCCTACTCGACCGTACCGCCGAATATTTTACTGCAGTCGGCTCGACGGTAGTGCTGACCGATGGCAAAGAAGATATAGATCTCTCCTTACGCCGAGCTATTTTGCACAGCAATATCAAAGGTACGGCACGTACAAGAGCCATACGTATCGGAGACGGATCAAAAGTCGCCCCTTCCGATACCGGGTTATTTCACACAATGAATGGAGAAAATGATCCTGCTGCTGAACGAGGAGTATTTTTAGAAACAGGTCTTCAGTGTGCCCTGGAGCGAGATATAACACTTGCCGCGGCTTCTCCAGAAGAAGAATCAACTGTATTGCATAGTATAGGTTACCCCAATATGGCAGCGCAATGCGTCCGCACGTTAGTTTGCAAAGATCCGAGTCTGCTCGACACCATGCTGCATGCACGTTCTACATTCGATCTAGCAGCACAAGAACACCTCAAAAGTGAGCTCGATAGGGTAATGGGCGAAGGGTTTTATGATACGATCATGCAGGTTCGTAATGACCGGCACAGCTTTACTACAGCAAAAGCTTTTACCCTGCAACGTTCCGCTGAGCATCGCGCCGATAAACGCGTTAGAGTCGACTCATTCCGGTTAGTACTGCAGAAAGTTGTTCAAGAATATCAGACTGCTTAGTATTCGAAGCTGCCTTCGTGACCAATACGTATAGTCTGCCCGGCTTCAATTCCCTCGCGAACCAACCCGTGCATGATGCCCATTTTGCGCATAATGTCGCGGAGTCGTTGCAAGCCGTCCTCGCTCGAAAAATCCGTCCGCGCCCCAAAGCGTTCAATCTTGCGACCACTTACCACAAACACGCTGCCCTCTTTGGTAATCTTCCAGGCATCTTGCGTGGTTGGAAGCTGCAAAATCGGTACATCGTTGGCCTTGGGTTCAATCTCGGCTTGGTGAGCGCGCTCCGTGGCAACCATGCGACTGAGCGTGCGCAATAACTCCGGTAAACCTTGCTTGGTACTGGATGAAATTGCACAAACTTCCGCACCCTTTGGCACTACTTTTTTGAGTGCTTTGAGATGATCATTAATAATTTCCTCGTCGAGTCCTTCAATTTTGGTGAGGGCCACGATTTGCGGCTTTACCGAGAGATCGATTTTATACGCCTTGAGTTCGGCCTGGATCGTTTGGTACGTTTTAACGATATCCGACTGGTAGGCATCGATCAAATGCAAAAGTACGGCAGTGCGTTCGACATGGCGCAGGAATTCATCGCCCAATCCCTTCCCGGCAGCTGCGCCTTCGATAAGTCCGGGGATATCTGCCATGAGTAAACTCGTGGTTTTATCGACATCTACTACGCCCAGGTTTGGCGTGATTGTCGTGAATGGGTAGTCGGCGATCTCGGGGCGGGCGTTACTTACTACGCTCAATAAGGTTGATTTCCCGGCGTTCGGCATACCAACCAGGCCAACGTCGGCGATCATTTTCAGCTCTAAGCGCACGGTAAGTATTTCGCCGCGCTCACCGCGCTCAGCAATACGGGGTGCCTGACGACGCGAAGACAAGAAATGCGCATTGCCAAAGCCACCCTTGCCGCCTTTGGCAATCACTACTTCCTGACCATCGGTAGTGAGATCCGCGAGCAGCTCACCTTTTTCATTTATAACAGCGGTACCGACGGGAATATCGACAAACATATTTTTGGCACTGCGGCCGTGTTTGCGGACTTTGCTGCCCGCCTTGCCGTCGTCTGCTTTTAGCTCTTTGATGTAGCGAAATTGCAACAACGTGTTCTGGTTGCGGCTGGCACGCAATATGACACTGCCGCCGTCGCCGCCGTCGCCGCCGTCCGGACCGCCGCGATCAACGAATTTTTCATGCCGAAAACTGACGACACCATTGCCGCCATCGCCCGCTTGCAGCGTTACGCTCACGTGGTCAATAAAATTCATAGTTATTATTGTAAAGGGTTGCGTGGAAATTTACCACTGTTAGTAGATAAACGTGTAGTCACCGGCGCCGCTGGCCGAGATAAGTTTGTAGTCGCGTACGTTCCAACCACCTGTCGGTGTCGCGTCGGTCATGCTGCGCTGACCGTAAGAGTTCATCTCAGAAATCCAGAAGCTGCCGTCATCGTTAACGACTTCAACGATGGCCACATGGCCCGGTCTTGCGCTGTGTTTTACGGCAACAGCGTTGGCTCGGGGCACACTCCCCGTTGGCATACCAAATGATGCGGCACGGGTAGCCCAGGTGAAGGCATCGCCAAGGTTCGATGGCACCGGCACACCGCGCGCGGCACGCTCGTTGGCCACGTACCAGGTACACCAGCCACGTTCGTAACCGTTGGAGCCGTAACTTGCCGAATTACCGAGGTAGCCTAAGCTATAGCCGCCAGAGGAGCCAAACGTCGCTGCTACCTGTTGACCGTTCGGAATAATGATCTGTTCACCTGCATGCAAGCCGGAAAGCTCAGCATCGTTATAAGCAATAATCTGGTCTTTGTCGGCTTTAAATTTCTGCGCCAGCGTATCCGGCGTGTCACCAGCCTTAACGCTATACACAATACCCGTTACCGGTGGAATTGTTAGTTTGGTACCAGCGGCAACGGTATCGCCCGTAATGCCATTCGACCACCGAATACTGTTTGAAGTAATGTTAAACTTCTGGGCAATGCTTTCGATCGTGTCACCGGCAACGGTAGTATAGGTACGAATATCTTTTCGCGATTTGAGTGCCGTTAAGACCTCTTGTGGTTTTGCCACAACAGTACTGTCGGCAGAAGTCAGCGCCATCACGGTATTGACGCTAATAGCCTGGTTGGTGACTTCGGGTGCTTCAGGCATACTCGTCATGCGGGCAACACTCACGGCAATATCGGCCGACGAGAGCTGATCAAGCGGATCCGCACTCTTGGCGGCACCGTTTGTTAATCCACTAGAAAGAGGCGCCTGAACAGAGCCATGGGAGCCTTGAAATACAAAAATCATAATCGCCGCTAATACCACGACATTACCAGCAACAAGGCTGTAACGAATAGTGCGCCGACGAGCTGCAGCATTACCAAACAGCTTGCGCATCCGGCGCGCTATAACACCGGAACGGCGTGTTTTTTGTAGTCGTTCCGTGAAAGTGTGAGACGTTGATTGACTAATACGATTCTCCTGGCAAATGTGCCGTATTCTACCGTTTTTTAGTTATTTGCCAAGAATTGACTATTCTTGCCTATTACATATGCGGTAAAACAGCAGCTAACACCGGTAATTTTCATACAGACGAAAGCTACGATACAAGTATATCAAATATACTTGTTATGGCAAGTCCACGCAACACCTCTCACCTCTGTTAAAGGCTTATTGTTGACACAATTTATGGCAATATAACTGCGTTTGTTGGTCGTGTTGTTGGATGGTTTGCGAAAAATAGGTTTTTCCGTCATCGCCAGATACAAAGAACAGCCAATTGGTCGCCGCCGGATGCGCAATTGCAGCGAGCGAGCTAGCGCTCACATTGCTGATAGGTGTTGGCGGCAATCCCTTGTGCAACCGAGTGTTGTAGGGGGAATCGTAGCTTACCGACGGCTTTTGACCGGCGGCGATCGCCCCATAAAACGCCGTAACGTCTGAGCCAAGCGAAATTCCGGTACGAAGCCGTGTTAAGAACACCTGTGCCGCCTGTGCTCGATCGGTGGCGTTCGAGACTTCTTGCTCCACAATGGAGGCCAAAATAATCCCCTGATAGGTGCTCAACCCCTGTGCCGCAAACGCCGCCCTGATATCGGGCGTCAGGTGTTTATTCATCTCAGCCAACGATTCTTGAACAATGGTTTCTAAACTCGTACCCGCGTCTTTTTGGAACGAATCAGGATATAAGTAGCCTTCAAGACTCGCGGCCGCCGGTTTATCCACCAGCGCCGGGTTGCCCGTATATTCGGCGGGGTTCAGCGCTTTGTCGATCTCGGCCTTGGTATAGCCGGCGCTTTCAAATGCCGTCTTTACTTGATCTAAGCGCTGTGCCGGCAGAATAGTCACTAAATCGGTAGCAATTTTACCGTGGGTAAGCAGCGCTACGATCTGGGGTGTTGTCTGATCGGGCCGGATAGAATACGTGCCGGCCTGCAAGGCATCACGAACCTCTTTAGTGCTGATATACCATTGAAAGGCCCAAGTGCTACGGATCAAGCCAAGCTTCTTTAGCTTCGCGGCAATCGCTTTCGATGACGACCCCTCGCCAATGGTCACGCTCACCGCATGTGAACTACTGCTTACCGCCTTCAGATTCTGGTTATACATGGTTCGTACGCCAACTGTTGCAAGCACGATTAGCACGATAAAAATAGCAATGACCCACAGTACTCGGCGAGGCCATCGACGGCGGGTTTGCTGAGTTTTGTAGGCGTATTTCATGTAGCAAAAATCTCCTTGTGCTCTTGCAAAAAATCTTCGAGGATATACGTTGCCGCCAGGGCGTCGATATCGCCTTTGGCGTAGGGCTTGCCGCGCGCCTGGAGTTCGGCTTCGGCTTGGCGAGAGGTTACGGCCTCGTCTTGTAAGTATACAGGAATTGTCACGGCTTTTTGGAGCGCTCCCACGAACTGCTTTATGGCAGCAGTTTGCTGCGTTTCTTGCCCGTCAAGGCCTCGCGGTAAACCCACACAGAGCGCGATTACCGATTCCCGATTGATCAGATCGAGAATAATGTTTTGTGCCGTCTCGCCGGCGTCAATTGTCGTGAGTGGATGGGCGATACGGGCAACGGCATGTGCGATCGCAACACCGATGCGCCGGCCGCCTACATCAAGAGCTAATACCGATACACTAGGATCCGGTGACATTACGTGAGGGTTTTTCAATGACAATCGTGATCTTGCTGGTATTTTTTGGAATAGCCGAGACCCAGAACGGACTGTAGTCTACATTTACATCGGTCACACCGGGATTGTTTTTGATGATGCTTTGGGCGTCGGAGGCTTTTTTGCCTGCAACTTGAGTCCTAAGCGAATCAACTTTGAGGTCCGGCCCGGCAACTGCCGTATCTTGCAAGGCCACAACGGCGTTGTTCCCCGTCTGGCTTTGCAGCGTGAACGTCGCCGAGTCCAGCCCATCGTCAAGCAAAACTTGCTTTGAAGTATCAATCTTCTTCTTTACATTGTCGGAAATCAACTGGTGCAAGTCTTGCTTCTTGGCGCCAAACATCGTGTAAGTAACCGTTTCATTCACGGTAACGTTATCGGCTTGATCACCCACATTTGCCGTGGTGGTAACGTTGGGCGTCCCGGCCTGGAAGGTCGATTGGATAGCAAACAAGCCGACGTTTTGGAACGCACTGGTGAGCTGTTGCTTAATCGCTGCCGTATCTTGTGAGGCCAGTTTTTGCTTGGCGCCATCGATATCGGTTTGCTGCACGATTTTTATGATATTCGTTGTTCCGCCTGTCATATTAGAACCCGAACCGCCCACATTCGAAAAACCTGCAACTGTATATGTTGCTGAGCCAATGTTGTATTGGCCCCCAGGATTCTGTGCCACTACAGCAATAGGTGGACTTTTTACGTCCTGCTTACAAGTACTTCCATTAAAGTGACTTCCAGGAATAGTAACTGAGTCCTTGGTAATAAATGTAAGGCCATTAGCACTCACCCCCGTCCCGGCTGGCACGGTAACTGACCCTCCGGATAATGTATCAGCCTGATTACAATTATAAAATTGAACCGTTCCCGATGCTTTTGCGCCAGTTTCTTTCTGTCCCGTAGCCGGTGCTTGCTGCGAAAGTGCTTTTTGAGTTTGTTGCATTTGGGCGGGGATTGTCGCACCCTTAACACCGGTAGCAGTGCTGCTGAGCGTTACATTGAGGTTGTTCACGACGTTGCTGGCATTGGTTTTGACCGTAATCGTCGCCTTTGGCAGTACATCGAAACAGATTATCCACGCCACGATCAGCAAAATAATCCCTGCGCCCCCGCAAAGTAATAACAGACGGAACCGGTTAAAGTTGGGAACCTTGAATTTGCCGCCCTTCTTGGCCTTTGCCGCCGCGCCTGCCGCAGTCGCTGGCATGTTACCGCGAGACGATTCATCACCCAGATCGATCGTTTCATCAACTGCCGACGGCGGAATACTGCCTGCAGCTAAATCACCCACCGGCTTCGAAGCATCAAGCTGCGAGGGCGGCGTTTCATCTTCCATACTCAAAGCTTCTTCAACGTCTTCTGGAGCGCGATTACCGAGCGGCACTTCAGGAATTTCAGGCTTGGATTGCAAGTTTTTGGCCACATACAAACCTACGCCGCCGGCAAGCGGCAACAAGCCGGGCTCAGTGGTAATAAGCACCAGATGTTTCTTGGCGTCCTCGGAGGTTCGCTTGAGCAATTTCATATTGACCACGCTCTGGAGCATCGTGGCGCGCTTGGGCAGTACCAGTGCCACTATTTTTTGTGACGAACCACGAACCTTGTCGATAATCGTCGTGATTTCGTCATCTACATCAACATAAATGGTTTCTTTGCCAGCGTTTGCGTTTGCCGGGTTTGGGCTTGTACTCATACTCGAAGCATCCTATCTAATTTGTCTCGCATTGAGCTCGCGGGATCATTTCCAGAGAATTGCAGCGTATCGAGCCCGACGCGGAGTAATCCCATGGCGGTAATGAAGGTATGGTCGGTGACATAGCCCGTTTTGTCAACGATACCGATAACCTGGCTGGGCTGGATGTGTTGCACCGTTGGCTTACGCGTAAAGGGCAAGTTTGTGTACCAGTCGGTTTCGTGGAGCTTGTCCATGAGCATATCAAGGCTTGAGCCACCGCCGCACAACAGCAGCCGATACGGAAGATGATCAAGTTTATCAAACTCACTGAGAGCAAGTTCCACGCCGCTCACCCAAACATCAAGTGTTTTATTGAGCGCACCCTCGACAGCGGGGATCTTTTGCGGCGGAATGTGACCATCGGCTAGGCCCAGCTTGAGTTCTTCGGCTTCGTCGAATTCAACGCTCAGTTCGCGTTCCACCGATCGAGTATATGCCCGGCCGCCGATACCAAACATCTTGGTACCTTGCACGCCGCCGTCGTTGATAACTGCAATGTCGGTCGTACCACCGCCGATGTCCATAATCACCGCGCTCATGCTGGCGTTGGCGTTGTCGCCAATAACCGAGCGTGCAACCGCAAAAGGTTCTGCAGCAACCGCCAGCAAATCAAGGTCGAGTTGCTGTGCCGTACGCTCCAAAGCACCGATGTGGATCATCGGCGCAAACGCCGTGTACAATTGCACGACTACGTCGCGCCCCTGAAAACCAATCGGATTCGTCACTTTATAACCGTCAATTTCGATGCCAACAAGCGCGCTGTTAACTAAACGAACCTCGACCTCTTTGCCGCCAAGCTCCCAAGCAAGTTGCTGCTTGGCTTTGGCTTCTGCCCGTTCTTGTACGAGTTTAATAATGCGTTCCATCTCTGATAAATCGAGTGCCTTGTCGGGCTGCTTGCGCGAAACTCGCACCGTTGTCGTGGTACCTTTAACCAACTCACCGGCAATACCGATAATTGCCGTTCGCACACTAATGCCTGCTTGGTCTTCGGCTTGGCTCAAGGCTTTGTCGCAATTTTCGACCACGCTACTAATGTCGGCAATGGCGCCGGCCTGCATGTCGCTGAGCGATTGATGCGCCCGGCCAACTCCGATAATCTCTACGCCATCTGCGGTAATACGGCCAACCAATGCTTTTACAAACTCCGTCCCGATATCGAGTGCCACGATGTGTTCTTGCTCGGGAGTTTTCTTGGCGCGGCCTGGTTTCGTTGCCTTGGCACTCACGCGCGAAGCTTCAGAAGCTACTTTAGAGGCAACAACCTGACTGAGGTTTTTCATCTTATCAAGCATAATCGTAATTATTATAGCACGCCTTAGCGGCCATGCACGCTTGAAAAGCAGTCAAAAATGTATATTTAGTAGCGCAAGGGTGAAAGTAATTCACCCGTTTCCAGCGACTTCACTTGTGTGATGTACAAAGTGTTGTTGCCGCTCAGTTTGCGAATTCGGGATGCATCAATAGCCGCGTGCTCGGGATGCGCCAGATAATCAGTCATGCGCGAACTTTCCATCAAATCTTTTGCACAGCCTGAGGCAACTGCTTCTTGAGTAACAAAGAAGGTAGTCGTAGTTGTATCGCCGTCTTTGGAGGTTTCAAACTTAGGCGCAATCACCTGCGGACAAACGTCGCGGTGCAAGCCATTTAAGCGCGTTGCGAACCAAAAACTGTGGACATGCGTCCAGCCGATCAAAATGAACATGGTAACTAATAGAATGGCGTTGAGCCCTAACGAGATCCAAGTTACCGGAAGTCGTCGGATTTGCCGAGATGTTGATTTAAATAATGTAGCTGATTTACTTTTGCTTGCAGCAGGTTTTGCTGCGGTTTTTTTGGAGGAATTTCGTTTTTGTGCCATAGCGCCATTGTACATGCCACAACGCATTAAACGCAAGCGTTATGTGGTCCGACCGTTCGGTAAGTACACGAGTTGATTGCCAGCTTCCTGCAGCCATTGTGTAGCAGCTTCCTGCACCTCTGGAAATGCGACCCCTAAAGCCCGCGTATATCCTTGCGAAACCAATACATCATTGTGGTCGATCATAGGGCTTTGAATTTGAAGATGCTTCGCACTTGCTATCGCGTGCGTCAAAGCATATTCACCTACCTCCGGTGCATATTGTCGGAATTGATAACGCCGAAAACCCTCCTCGTCTTGCCGGGCTTGCCCGATAAGCAAGTAGCCCGCACCTCGCAGCGCATTAATTGATCTTTCATTTTCGATAACTACTGACGACCGCAAACAATCAACGCCAATAGCAAATGCAAAGCTACTGCGATACGGATGTGTGGTCCGCGCCAACCCCTTACCCCTGTGCTCCGGTTCAAAAAGTACCATAAAACTTTCGGCTTCGTGCCAGCCTTCACTGCTCGACGAGTCATTCGCTGCCGCTATGATGCCGGTATACCCAAGTAGGGTTTCGGTATTGGAGGCACGGTCAAAAATTCCCCATATAACTCGATCCCGGCCGGTACGCCACCAGGTATAATGGTCACTTCTTTCACGGTGAGCATACAGCCCTGCTAAGCTGCTTTTAGTCTTTTCAGAAAGATATTGCGTGATTGCCGGATCGGGCTGTGTCGGCAAATTTTGCAAGTCTTGCGGCTCGACACTTCGCAAGACTAAAGAACGCGTTTCGGTTTTTGCGTTGAAGCGTGGGCCAAACATATTGCTTATTGCAATACGGCCTTGATGCGGCGGATGCCGGCGCTACTTGATTCTTCTTTGAGGATTTTGAAGCGTTTGCCGTCTTCGGCG
>Ga0207701_10000662_pt1 | contig 35976 bp, 31 predicted proteins | sample KBSSwiSSwithPhiX_FD_184294 | JGI IMG/M metagenome (GOLD analysis project Ga0207701, IMG submission 184294) | Switchgrass rhizosphere bulk soil microbial communities from Kellogg Biological Station, Michigan, USA, with PhiX - S5 (SPAdes) (version 2) | ecosystem: Environmental > Terrestrial >... | reverse complement strand
CCAGGTCCTTCACCGTGGTGCGCGGCCCGATCTGCAGGTCCACCGCGTCGCGCGTCTCGAGCGTCACCTCCTCGCCCGGCTCCACCTCGATCACCGGCGGAATGTCCGGGTGCCAGCGGTTATGCCCGGTATGCGGCTCCTCGCGCAGCCGCTTCGTGCGGTCGATGCTGACGCCTTTGCCCATGGGACAGCTTAACGCGGGCCGGCGCGTAGGAAGGAATGCGACCCCGGTTGTGGGTGCGGCTGCGACCGCTGTCCGTGGTGGCGTTCGTCCGTCGGGTGCTTCGTCATGCGGCGCGGTGAGCTCGCGGACAGGAGATCAGCGTGATTCACGTGGTGCTCGCGAGCGACCGCAATCTGGTGCGTCAGGCGGGCATTGCCGCCTTGAGCGCCCGGCGGCAGACTGCCGCGCCGCTCAGGGTGACGTTTCTGACCCCGGCGCAGGACGCGAGTTCCGGACTCTGGGACACGGTGACGAGAGCACTGGCAGCCGAGCGCACCGAGTGCGAGGTCAGGCCGGTACAGATCGCTCTCCCCGAATTGCAACTGGCCGCGCATCTCACGCCGGTAACCTACTATCGACTTCTCCTTCCGCGTCTGCTGCCGGAACGTGACGAACGGGTCATCTATCTCGACTGCGACGTCCTCGTGAACACCGATCTTGGAGAGCTATGGGCGCATGAACTCGGGGATCGATCCCTCGCCGGTGTTCCCGATCCGAAGTTCCAGGAATGGACGCGTCTTGGTATCGACCCGTCCGACGGCTATTTCAACGCCGGCGTCCTGTTGCTCGACCTGGCGTCGATTCGGCGGGAACGATTGTTCGAGGCGGCCTTGCGTTTTTCGCAAGAGCATCCGGAGGCGCTGACCTGGTCGGACCAGTGCGCGCTCAACAAGGTCTTCACCAAACGCTGGTCGCCGCTCGACAAGCGGTGGAACTACCAGCACGCCGCGATGGTGCAGGACGCCAGCGAGTCGGGCCTGGCCCGGGCGGTCGCGATCGCCTCCACGTCGATTGTGCACTTCAACAACTACAACCGGCCGTGGCTTCCCGAATCCTGGCATCCGCTCCAGCGGCGATACTTCGCCGTGGTTGCTTCCAGGCCGGAGCTGGATCCGCGAGTGTCGCCGACCTTGAGCCAGCGGGTCACCAGGCTCAAGCGGATGGTGAAGTGGAGGGTCGATCGGCTGCGCCGAGCGTCACCGTAGTGCGGCGCGTGCAAGCGGTCGCTCAGCGGCGGGCAACCACCACGAAGTTCAGCGTCGCGACAGGATCGGCGTCCAGCCGGTCCAACGCTCCGAACAGCAGGTTGACCAGCCATTTCGCCCGGAGCAGCGAGTAGGCGCCGCCGACCAACAGGCGTCGCCGTCGCCCGCGCATCTCGAACGACGAGCGCCAGCTGTTGAGCAGCATCTGGCCAACCAGCGCCCACTTCCCGCCGTTGGCCCGCATCGCCACCACCTCGAATCCGGCCTCGTCGAGCAAGTACTGGAGACCGAACTTCGTGAATCGGAAAAAATCGTACGGCTCCTCGTGGTGCTCCCAGCACATCGGCGCGGACAGGATCAGGTAACCGCCTGGCTTCAATACCCGATGCGCCTCGGCCAGCAGACGGCGATGATCGCTGACGTGCTCGATCACCTGGGTGCTGAAGACGGTGTCGTGGCTTTGATCACGCAGCGGGATGTGCGTCGCGGCGCAGATCAGATCGACGGCCCGGCGGTCGGACTGCGCAATGTCGCAGCCGAGGTAATGGGAAACACGGGCCTGGAAGAACTCGACGTACGGCTTGTTGCCGCAGCCGATGTCGAGCAGTTTGCCGGAGGCGTAAGTGTCGGCCGCCCATCTGAGATCGGCGAACAGTGACCGGTACACCAGGTAGTACGGATCGTTCAGGCTCGTGTGCGTACGATCCAGTCGTTCCAAAGCGGCGCGCATCTGATTCCCACCCGCGAAGGCCGATCGAGCATGCGAAGCCTTGGCGGTGCGCCGGTCTCTGCGGCGCAGCCCCCGCGGGTCCGTGGTGGCGCGTTGTATACTGCGCCATGCCGAAGGCGTACGAGCGCCAATTCTATCAGGCGATCGGTGAGGGAGCGAGGCGGTCCGCAGGCGAGATGCTCGGCGTCGTGCTCGAGTACATCCAGCCGCGGTCCGTCGTCGACGTCGGCTGCGGAACAGGGGCGTGGCTGGCGTCCTTCGGCGCCACAGGTACGGAAACGTTACTCGGGCTGGACGGGCCGTGGGTCGACCTGGACCTGCTGGAGATCCCGCGGGAGTCGTTCCGGATCACGGATCTGACACAACCCGTGTCGCTCGATCGTCAGTTCGATCTGGTCGTCTCGCTCGAAGTAGCGGAACACCTGCCCCCCTCCGCGGCGGACACGTTCGTCGAGACCCTCACGTCGCTGGGATCGGTCGTGCTGTTCTCGGCGGCGATTCCGTATCAGGGCGGCACACGCCACCTGAACGAACGTTGGCCCAGTTATTGGTTCCCGATGTTTGCGGCCCGCGGTTTTCGCGCGGTCGACTGCCTCAGGTCGCGGCTGTGGCGGAACACGGCACTCGAGTTTTGCTACTCTCAAAACAGCTATTTTCTGGTCAGGACCAGCGAACTCACCCGATGGCCGGCTCTCGCCGAAGCCGCCCGGCACCTGCCTGCCGAGCCCCTCGATCTGGTGCATCCTCGCCTCTTCCTCCAGTCAACCGCCTTTGCCAAGCCGTCGGCCGAACTGTTCCAAGGCTGGCTCGGCTCCCTCCGGGATCGATGGGTCAAGCCCGGCGGGCGACGGACGGCGCGAGAACGAGCACGCGCGGCCCGCTGGCCGGTGCGGGCGGATTAACATTCTCCTCAGGCTGGACTCCGGCCTTTGCGGCGGGTCGCTCACGTGACGCGAGGGCCGGCGACCGGACCGCCCGGTCGATACAACCCTGTGTGCGCGACCAGGCGCGGAACTGCCGAACAGTCCGCGCGCGTCGCGACCAAGCCTGACATGCGAACCAGCAACACGGCCGTTGCCACAGCGGCTGTCCTCCCCACCCCGTCCCGCGACCTGCCGTCTGCGGTCAAGCACCGGCGATATGCCAGTCTGGACCTGCTGCGCGCCCTGGCCATCGTCCTGGTCGTGCACTGCCACTCGGCGAGCGGGTTCGCAGAACCACCACTCTCCACGGTGCTCAAGCTCGGTGGCAAGGGTGTCGAGCTGTTCTTCGTCTTGAGTGGCTGGCTACTCGGCCGTCAGCTGGTGCTGGAACTGGAACGAACCGGCAAAATCGAACTGCTGCGCTTCTGGGCCCGGCGATGGATGCGTACGCTGCCGGCGTATTACGGCGTGCTCGTGATCATCTCGGTGTACATCCTGGCCCGCAACGGTCAACCACTCAGGCCGGAGTATCTGGTCTTCGGCCAGACGTATCTGGCCGGCATGCCGTACTTCGGCATCAGCTGGTCGCTGTGCGTCGAGGAGCATTTCTACTTGCTCGTGGCCCCGACCATTCTGCTCTTCTGGCGGCGGCCCGGCCTGCGATGGCTGATTCCGCTGCTCATGATCGTGCCGACGGTCTGTCGCGTCTACGGGTGGTACGGCGCGGAGTATCAGACGCACGTCTGGTACGACGCGTGCGCCATGGGTGTCCTGCTGGCTGCCGCTTCGGTGAAGTATCGCAAGCAGTGGGACCGGTTGCGGCCGCTCGCCGCGTGGGTCGCTGCCGCGACGATCCTCATTGTCGTGCGCGACGTGGCATTCGCCTGGAGACCCGAGTGGCGCCCGGCAGGCGGCCCACTCGCCCCGGATCCGGGCATCCTCGTCTACGCGCTAGTTTTCGCAGTGTGGGTATGGTTCGCGGCGGTGCATCCGAATTGGATCGCCGGCCGGATTCCCGGAGTCCGGTATCTCGCTGAACGCTCCTACGCGATCTACCTGCTCCACCTGGAGGTGATCACAGCGATCCGACATCTGCCGCCGATGCCGTTCGTCGTGACACTCGGACTGGTGTGGATCGGGAGCATCGCCGTAGCCGAAGTGCTCTTCAGGATGGTCGAGCGGCCGGGCATGGAGCTGAGGGACCGGTTCGCCTCTACGCGGTCGACTTCACCAGGAATCTGACGCCCGAACACGCGATCCGTGAAGAGCGGTCGGCAGAAGGCTGAGGTCAGCGCTGTCCTGCGATAGCGGGTGATGCCTCACGACCGGGTCGTCTATCGAGAGGCGCCCGGCTCCGAACCCTCGCTTCGTCCGCGAGGTCCGGAGCCGCAGAGACAGGGCGGGGGTCAGAGATCAGGATCTGAGGAGCAACTTATCTGACCGAAAAGACGCCGATCGCCGCGCGTTTCTTGGGTGGCGCCGTGACCGCATCAACCTCGCGAAGCACCACGTAGATCCGACGGGTGACCGGATCGAACGCGGAGCCCCCAAAGAACCCCGGCATGATGCGGGTGTTCGCCGGCGGCAGTTTCGGCCCCCATTCGAACTCGCTCGTCGCCACGCGGGACCACAGCGAGGCGCTGCCGCGCGCGGTGTCGATCAGGTGAGCGGGGTTATAGATCCACCCTTTCGCCACGCGGTAATGTGTGCCGGGTCCCGTGGCGTTCCAATACGGGTCATCCTGGTTGTGGCAGCACGCCTGAATCGCGCCCGACGAGCTCGTGTTGTGATAGGCCGCGCCATACCACTGGTGCGTGAGGCCATCGGGGTCACCAGGCGCGGTGTAACCCTCGGGCGTGCCGACCAGCTGCCCGAAGTACAAGAGACCGTGCTTGTCCGGCAGATCGATCCAGACGACGCTGGACATCGTGTCGTCCGAGTTCGACGCGGGCCGCGGCCCTCCGAAGAGCGGGATGCCACGCTCGAGAGTGCCGCCGCCGCGGCAATCGTACGGCGTGGTCCAGCCGCACGCCTTGTATCGCGTGTCCCGACTCTGACGGTGGTCGAGATCGTGAAAAATCAGCCCGGTGTTGGCGACGGTCCAGTGCGTGTCGGTCGTGATGACGTCGGCCGGTGTCGTCGCCGGATTCGGCAGGGCCATCGCCGACAGGTTCGCGCCCCACGGCGAGTCAGCGCTGCCTGACGCAATCCCGGACATGATGGCCGTGTTCCTGTTCCCGGTGTAGGAGGCCGCGAAGCTGTCAGGGATCGCGCAGAACGCCCCGCGCGTACGCTGGCTCGACCACTCGGTCCGCCACGGGCCATAGAAACCAGCCGTGCCGCTCGAGTCGTTGAGAATGGCACACCCGAGCGTCGGATGCTTCTGGACGGGCACGTAAATGTCGCCGTACGACCACCACAGCGCGTTCCTGGACTGATCCCAAAACAGTCCACCCACCTGAGCGCCCATGGACCCGCCGGTCAGCAGCTTGTCAGGCCCCAGTGCCCCCCACGAGCGCACCAGCTTTGCTTGTGGCGCGGTCGCTACCGCGGCGCCGGGCGAGTCCGGGAGCGCGTACTCCAACAGCGGATAGTTGTCGGGAACATTGCCGGCCGTGAACGCACGCAACTCGTTGCCGACGCGCCGCAATGCGAGCTGACCGTACGAGTACCACAGGTCTTGTTCGGCGGAGAATCGGATGTAGCCCTGAAACGAAATGTCGTTCTGCGTCAAGACGGCCTTCGTCCCAATCGGGCTGTCCCCCGCCAGGACTCGCACGTTCGCCGGTGGCCGCGGCGACTGCGCGGCTGCCGCTGCCGTCGACAGCGCGAGCGGCGCCGCCGCTCCCATTCGAGCCATGGCGGCCAGCAGGTCGCGCCGTGACATTTCCTTCCCGTCGTGAAAGCTCATTGATCCTCACCTTTGACGCCGCACCGGCCAAACACGGAATTCGCTGTACGTTGCACCTCAGGCAAAGACCGAACCACCTGAGGAGAATGCGGTTTCCAGGCATGCATGGCGCAACGCGAGGCCCCGGCGCTCGCCAAAACTGTGGACTAGTGACGGTTTTGTAATCGGCTGGCCAGAGAATCGCTCGACGCGATGAATCCGAGGTCCGTCGCAGAGCGTCCGGGCAACCGAAACACGCGAATCGTATCACTCACAGTCGTGCGGCCAGCTCGAGATGTGCCTCGAGCAAGCGGGCAGCGGACGCAGCCCATGTAAATTCGTTACGGACCCGCCGCCGCCCGGCCTCTCCGAGCGAGCGCGCCAGCACTCGATCGACGAGCAGACGATGGAGGGCGCCCTCCAGCTCCGCGGGGTCCATGCCATCGACCAGCAGCCCGGTTTCGTCCTCCAGAACCGCCTCCGGTACGCCGCCGGACCGGCCGCCGACTGTCGGCAACCCGGCCGCGGCAGCCTCGAGGAACACGATGCCGAACCCCTCGAAGTCCCCCTTCTCTACACGATTCGGGAGGACGAAGATGTCAGCCGCTGCGAAGTAGCCGGGCAGCAGGTCGTCCGGGACCTCGCCGACGAAGGTCACCCGCGCCGTGACCGCGAGCTCGCGAGCCATCGATTCGAGCCGCGGCCGCTCTTCCCCGTCACCAACGATGACATAGCGCAGAGTGGAGTGCCGCTTCAGCAAAGCGGGCAGGGCGCGCAGCACGAGATCATGCCCCTTGCGCCGCTGCAGGCGTCCAACCGATAACAAGACTTTGCCCTGATCGGTCCTGGGTTGCGCCCTCACCTCGAACCGCTCCGCGTCCACTCCGGGGTAGATGACGCGAATCTTCGAACCCGCCGCGCCCACGCTTTCGAGGACTGCGCGCGTGTTCCTGGAGTTCGCCAGCAACAGACTGGCATGGCGATGAACCCGCCGCATCAACCACGTGTGCTCGCGCGACTGGAGAGCGGAGTTGATCTCCTCACCGTGGGTCCAGGCGGCGAACGGCAAGCCACGGGCAGTGAGCGTCGCGAGTGTCGCGGGAATGCCCTCGGGCAACATCCGGCCGCAGTGCACGACGGCCGGGGCGAGCGCGCGAACCACCCGGGTCAGGTTCCAGTGCTGACGCATCGCGGCGCGGTCAACGATGCCCCGGTGGCGCGGGTCGATCGCGACACCGGGAATATACGAGAATCCGGCGGGCATCTCCGGCCGCGAGTTGGTCAGCACCGTGACCGGCAGCCCGATCCTGCTGTACAGGTTCGCGAACAGGACTGCCGATCCACCCAGCGCCGGCGGAAACATGTCTGAGAGCAAAACGCACTTGGGAGTCACGGACTGCGCCATCTCAGACCCGCCTCTCACCACGGGCCGGCGAGCTCAGATCGCGCGCCCGCTCCGCCGCCGAGTCGTCCGGGCTCGGGCTGCGCATCGATTGCCAGATCGATCGCAGCACGATCAGCGGCGTCGCGACGGCACTCGCAAGCGGCCGGGGAAGACCTGCGATCCGGGCCTTCAGACGGACGCGCCACTCCTGAGGAGGGCCCGCCCGCAGCAACTCGAAGACGCGCTGCACTTCAGCGAACTCCCGACGATCGAAGGACAGGTCGAGGGCGTTCTTGCGTCGCGCGCGTACGCTCGCGTGAGCAGCCCGGCGCACCGCGTCCGGCCACGCCCGGGTCGCAAGGGCGTATTCGAGTACGCGGCTGTCGCCAAGTTGCATCTTGACCACGTCAGCCGAGAAATTGCCGGCGTGCTTGCGGATGCCCGCCAGCGGCCGCGACACGACGCCGAAGGGCGTGTGTTCCGCCAGCCGTAGGACCGTGGCGAAGTCAGAGCCGAGCGTCCGCCCGACGCCCTCGTCCCAGCCACCAGCGGCCGTGAAGAACTCCCGTTGCACGACGATGCAGGAGGCGAAGAACGGCTGGAAGTGGATGACCCGTTCCACGATGGGATGTTCGAACACCCCATACCCCTCCGACAGCGGAATCAGGCCGTCCCAGAACCCCGCCGGCGCCGTCTCGAATTTGGTCACCGTCGACCAGACGCTATCTCTAACAGTGCTGAAATCGCAGTACGCAACCTTGGCCTCCGGCCTGAGCTCCCACAGCCGAATCATCGCCTCGAGAAAGTTGGGCCTCCAGAGATCATCGCTGTCGCAGAACGCGACCAGGTCTCCTGTCGCGCTGCGCACGCCGACATTCCTCGCCACCAGATCACCGGAGTTGGTGATGCGCACGTAACGGCACACGGCGCCAAATCGACTCACCACATCGCTCGTGTCGTCAGTCGAGCCGTCGTCAACGACGATCACTTCATGAGGCGGGACGGACTGTGTCGTGATGGCGGTCAGTGTCTCGGCGAGCAGCCGGGCGCGGTTGAAGGTCGGCACGACGACGCTGACGGTGGGCACCCCTGAGACTCGCATGCGACTACGTGCTCACGCCTGCGGCGCTGGATGCCAGCGTGCAACAACGGCACCCGCCGCGGTCTCACGTGCCGTCAAGCAGACCAGGAGGGGCTTCAATCCGTGGGCTGGAGCTGAAGGACGGGATCCGCCGGCCGGGCGGTCGCATGAGGCGATGGTCTCAGACATGAGCGCAGGAAATCATAATCGGCGGCAAACCTGACGCGATCGGCGGGATCCCAATACGCCTGCGCATCGAGCATGACGACCTTGGTGACGATGCCCGTCGTCCATGGCTCGCCTTGGCTGACGGCCACGGTGCGAACGGCTTCCGACACGAGGGACGCCGCTCGCTGACACGTCATGTTGGCCAGCGCCCACTCGCGGGGCCGGAAGCGGTCGCGTTCGGCGAGCGTCTGGAGAATGACGTCGCCGAGGTTGTGCTCCGAAGCGAATCGGCCGGTCATATCGTTGATGTACGGATAACGATACCCGTAACTCAGCCCGTCGCGAACGATGATCGGCACGTCCGCGAAGAGCGACTCGACGATCGATCGATTGGCGCCTTCTTTCCTGGACCACAGCACGCTGACCTTGGAGCGCTGCAACAATCGGCCGACCTCGTCGCCGTTCACCGACTGGAAGAAGCTCACGATATCGTGCACTCCCAGGGCGCGCGCGTCTTCTTCGATATCCGCCAGGGTCATCCCTTGCGGATAGCCGACGAGCACGACCTTCAGCACATGTCCGCGTCGTTTGAGATCGGCGAGGACCTTGAAGAAGCGCCAGTGACGCTTCAACTCGTACCAGCCGGCGATCATGATCACGTCGATGTCTCTCGTCGCGCCTTCCTGACTCGCCATCTTGCGGAAATCCACCCACCAATTGGCCGCCGTCGGCACGACCACGAAATTCGCGCCGATGGCTTCGAGGAAGGCGACGTCTCGCGGCTCGATGGTCTCCACGAACACGGGATAGGGGTGACGTGAAAACGCGAGCAGGTCCTCCGAGCACAAACCCCGCCAGCTCGGCTCGAGGACGATCGCATAGCGTTCCGCGATCGCTGCCAGGTCAAAAAACGCATCGAAGAGTGGGAAGACGTAGGAATAGTCCACCACGATGACGCCTCTTTCGCGCCCCTGTGGACTCTTGACCACCAGCACACGATGCCCGAGCATCCGCGTCGGATCGCGGACGAGGTCAGGCCTCGCCTCGTGAGCCGCGGTGGCGACGTGCCGGTCGTAGAAGTCGAACAGCCCTGTCGAGTGGCCTTGCCGCTCCAGCCGGGTCAATTTGCCGATGGTTCGCTCGACCCATCGCGTCACGGCAACTGACCCGCCGTTGCGATGGAGCCGGCACATCAGCCGAAATTTGCGATCACGCTGGCCGGCCAGTCCCCAGAAGATGGCGACCAAGGCTCCGCCGACAGCGATGAGCCAGCGGGCGACGCTCGAGTCGTACTCCAGGTACTCGAGGAGGGCGCGCTTCCAGAAGCGTCTCGGAACGGTCACGCAGCACCCGCGAGCCGCTGATACAGCTCCCCATACCGCGCAATAGTGCGGTCCAACTGGTAGTGCTCGCGTACGCGCTCGGCACCGGCCGCCCCCATCCGCGGGCCGAGTACATCGTCGTCGAGCAGCCGGGTGAAAGCGGCTGCGAAGGCTTGCGCGTCCCCCCGAGGTGCGAGGATCCCGTCGACGCCATCACGGACGATTTCAGGGTTGCCGCCGACGTTCGACACCACCACCGGCAGCCGGCTCGCCATCGCCTCCAGGAGCGTGAGCGATGCCGCCTCACTGACCGACGACAGACAGAACACGTCTGCGGCGGCCAGCATGGCCGGGACATCGCTGCGAATACCGGTGAAGATCACCCGATTGCTCACCCCCAACGACGCCACCTGCGCCTCGATCGCGCTCCGCTCGGGACCGTCCCCGACGAGTAGCAGATCGAGGTCGGGATGAGTCGCCGCAACCAGGGCAAAGGCGGCGACGAGCGTGCGCTGGTCCTTCACTGGATGGAATCGGGCGACGTTGACGATGTAGCGCCGGTCCGGCGCGAGTCCGACATTCTTTCGGGCCGCCGCGCGATCGCGCTGGCCCCCATAGCGCTGCAACTCGATCCCGTTCTCGATCACCGAGACCGGCCGGGCGCTGAATCCATCGGCACGACTCAAGGCCTCCGCACTGAACTGGCACACCGCGTTCACGTCGTCGGCCACGCGAGCGAGCAGCAAACGGTTCCCGAGGCGGCGCGTGCGCCCGACGATGTCCGGATAGTGCCGGCCGTGTTCGGTGAAAATCAGGCGCGGCCGCGGCCGGGTCAGAAGCTTGGCCAGCGCGGCGTAGAAGAATGGCGTGTACTGATGCGCGTGGATCACCTCGATGCGGCGTGCCTCGAATGCACGCGCCATGCGGCCAATGAGCCGCCAGTCGCGCCCCGGACGACGCTGCATCTCGATGACTGTCGTGCCGTGGCCCGCCATCTCACGACCGAGTTGTCCGAGCCGGTCCAGGCACACGATCGTCGGCTCGATCGCTTCGTTTAGACGCTCGACCGTCTCCTTCACAAGCATTTCCGCGCCGGCGACTTGCATCTCGTGCAGGACGAAGGCTACCCGGATCGGCCGCCGCCTCGCGCTGACACTTGCCGGAGAGGCAGGCCGCGCCAACTCAGTGGTCGCGTTCACGATCTCGCGCCTGTCGGTTGCCCGCTGACATGGCCGGGTTGGAAGACGTGCGGCGGCGGCCAGTCTACTGGTCGCGGCGCCGGCAGCTCCTGAAGCGCATCGTCCACAGTCAGGGCCGTCGGCAGCTGGATGCCGATCAAAATCAGGATGTAAGGCAATTCAAAGAACTCGAGCGATAGAAACAGGCTACCGACCAGGAACACCATCAACGAACACTCGGTTGCGACCGCGACCATGTAGGCCGTTTTGGCGACCTCATCAGACCGGCCGCGCGTCGCTCGTTGCACCCGCCGCAGCGACCTCCACGTCAGCCAGATCATGAGCAGGTAGAAGAACAGCGACGGGAAGCCGCCGTCGCACAACACCTGCAGGTATTGGTTGTGGATGACGCGCCCTTCCATGTCGGCGCCGTACAGATGTGAGAAGAGCGGCGAATTCCTGATCCCAACGCCAAACACCGGGTAGTCCAGGGACATCCGGTAGGCGGCCTGCCAGCTCTGGAAACGAGCCTGTGCGCTGCCGTCAGTTTGATAATCGCCGGCCGAAAAGAATCGTGAGCGAATTTCGGTGCCAGCCAAAATCGGGATCAACACCGCGATCACGGCGGCGGCGAGTGCCAGCTGGCCGCGACGACGCCCCCGCATCAGCACGATCGGCGCCGTCAACAACAGCGCGACCATCGACCCTCGCGAGAACGTCATCAGCACCGCATGAAGCACGATCGGAATGAGTGCCGCGTAGAAATAGCGCCACACCTTGGTCGTTTCTATGGCGATGAACAGGCATGCCGGCACCGCCATCGCGAGCATCAACGCCGCACCGTTGTTGTCCAGCCCGCCAAACCCGTCGGTGGCAATAGAAATCCTGCCGACCGTGAAATAGAAGATATTTATTTCATAGGCGATGTACGCGACAGCCCCCGTGACCACCAGCAGCAGCAGCCTGAGCTGCGCCACATGCCGGATCACCAGGCAGGCGGCGAACAGCATGGTGAAAATCTTGAAGTATTCGACCAGGCCTATCCAGGCCACATCCTGGTTCTGCGCGGTCAGGTACGTGATCCCCAGCCACGCCGCGAAGCACGCAGCGGCGAGGTGCGGAAGGCGGAAACTCCGTGGTCCATCAGTGGTGGACATCGCGTGAACGAGGGTCGCGATCAGAGCTGGAATGGCCACGTACTCGGACCAGCCCAGCTGCGGAAGCGCCCACGCCCAGATCGCGTTCGGTCTCAACGCCGCGAAGAAGTAGTAGACGACGAGGCCCACGAACGGGTCGAAGAACGATCCGCAGGCGCCGATCACGGTCAGCGCGACCATGAACACTGTCTGTTTCATCGGACTATCTCAGAGCTGCTCGTCTTCAGCGTCAACGAACCACGACGCTACGCCGCGCCAGGCGCACAAGGGCGGCGGACCGCCGTGGGATGTTGTCAGCGCCGCTGTCATCCGCGCACCGGTTGCGGAAGAACCCGTGTCGTCACAGCCGATGCTTCAACCGCGAGGTCGGCAATGCCCGCCCAGGTCCGGTCCTCGTGGATGGCAAAGTTGGCCGCCGGCCTCAGCCGTCCCAGGAAATCCTGCGTCGGTGTGTGCTGGACATGACACTCGAGGTGATAGTGTCCGCGCGTGAGATGCGTCCGAAACCTGAACCGCACGGTGAACGGCTCACCAGCGCGGATCGTCCGCTGCTCGAGCTCATCCCCGCCGAAGTTGCCGTCATACACGACCAGCTGATCGGCCGACCGACGGACGATGAAGCCGAGCGAGTAGTCGGACACGTCGATCGTGCTCGCGTAGGTCACGCTGAGCACCAGCTCCGTTCCCGGGGCCACCGACACAGACGCCGGGCCGTCGGTGAGCAGCCGCGCGGTGATCGACACCGTGGACGGTTGCGCGGCGTCCTGGACGCTGCCGGCTTCCTCGATGTACCGTCCGATGACCTGATCGGTCGGGCCCTCGGCGACCATCCGGCCGTGCAGGTAAAGGGCGCGATCACACAAGCTCGACACCGCCTGCAGGTTGTGCGAGACGAACACAATCGCGACGCCCTCCCGCTTGAACTGTTCCATGCGCTCGATGCACTTGCGCTGGAAGGCCATGTCTCCGACGCTCAACACTTCATCGATGATCAGCACATCTGGATCCAGGTGTGCGGCGATCGCAAACCCCAGCCGGGCATTCATACCTGAGGAGTAGCGCTTGACCTGGGTGTCGATGAACGGCCGGACGTTGGCGAACTCGATGATCGCCTCCATGTTCCGGGCGATCTCGGCGCGCTTCATCCCCATGATCGCGCCCTGCAGATAGATGTTTTCCCGGCCGGTCAGGTCGCCGTGGAACCCGGCGGCAATCTCGATCAGCGCGCCGACCCGGCCGTGCACGTGATAGCTGCCGCGAGTGGGCTTCAGGATCCTGGTCAGGAGCTTGAGCGTGGTCGATTTTCCCGCGCCATTCGGACCGATGATGCCGAGGGCCTGTCCCTTCCGCACCTCGAAGCTCACGTCCTGCAGCGCCCAGAACTCCTGTCCGGACAACTCGCTGGCCGGGCGTCGTGACAGGGCCCGCTTCACCATCCCGGGCACCATGTCCCGGATGCTGCTGAAGCCTTCGCCGCGCCGGAACTTCTTCCAGATGTGATCGAACGCGATCGCAGGTGGTGCACTCATTTACACGTTCTCCGCAAACTCGAACTCGGCGCGGTGAAACGACATCCAGCCGTAGCCCAGGGTGAGCAGCGACAACGCTGCGGCAGCCACGAAGGGCCCGGGCTCCGGCAATCGCCCTTGCAGCAGCACCGCCCGATACGCATCAATGATCGGCGTCATGGGATTCAACTGGAGGAGAATGCCCAGCGTCCCGTCGACCATGTGCACCGGATACACGACCGGTGAGGCGAACATCCACAGCATCAACACGACCTCGAACAGATACTTGACGTCGCGGTAGAACAAATTCCACATCGCCAGCAGCAACGCCATTCCCGCGGTAAACGCGATGTGCACCACCAGCACGACCGGCAGGAACCACAGCGCTGATGTGACCCCCACGCGGTAGTACGCCATCATGCCGACCAGCAGCGTCGCTCCGACCGCCAAATCGACCACCGAGACGAACACCGCCGAGAACGGAAAGATTTCCCGGGGGAAATACACCTTCGTCACCAGGCTGGTGTTGGCGGTCAACGAGGTCAGCGCGAAGCGGAGGGACGAGGCAAAGAGGTTCCACGTGAGCAGGCCACAGTAGGCGAACAACGGGTAGGGCATGCCGACGTCGAGCTTCGCGACCCGGGTGAACATCACCGAAAAGATCAGCGTGTTCAGGAGCGGCATGAACACGGCCCAGCCGAATCCCATGACCGTCTGTTTGTATCGCAGCATCAGGTCGCGTCGCGTCATCTGCATCAGCAGCTCGCGGAACGCGACCTGTTCGTGAATCATCTCTTTCGCGTCGTCCGTCAATCGATTGAACATGTGCCCGTCCAGTCCCTTCCGTAGCCTCGACTGCGCTCGTTCCCTGAACCCGTGATCTCGCCTGCCCCCGCGCCGCCGCGGCTGGCGTTGTTTCGTGCTCCCCGAGCCGATCCATTATTCTGGCAGCGGTTAGCGCACCCCGAATCGCACCAGATAAAAGAGCCGCGCCCGCCATTCGTACGTCACATACCAACGGTCGTAGGGGTGCCGCCACCACGCCGCCGGCTCGGCTGGGGACGCGGACGCCGGATGGACCCCGACGACGATCCCTGTCCCCTTCAGGACGTGTTCAAACGACGCCAATGCCCGCGCGGTATGGTACGGCGACGTCACCACCACCACCGATCGAACGCCGCGCGGCGCGGCCCATTCCTTGAACGCTTCGGCCTCGTCCAGGGTGCGGTAGACCTTCCGGTCCATCAGCTCAATGCGCCTCGCGTCGATCCCGCCCGCCACCAACCGCTCCACCCGGTGCGCGCAATCGTGGCAGTTGTACGGGTTCAGACTGATCGGCTGCGACAGCACAACCGTCGCGTGCGGCGCCCGCCGCCCCAGCGCCGCCGTGTCCGGCAGCCGCTCCCACTCATGGCTGGCGAGCGACACGATAGCATCCGGCTGGTCGATCTCACGCGTCACGACCAGCGCGGTGCCGGCATGCCGCAACGGCCAGATGGACGCAACCGCGGCGACCAGCAACACGCCGATCCAGTGCCGCCAGCGCCAACGGCGCCGCTCCCAACGGCCAGCGGCCGTCACTCGGATGCCGGCGGCGTCCGCGATCGGGCCAGCATCATTGCCTCCCAGTTGCGGACCAGCGCGACAAACGCCCCGGAGGCCGGCTCCGTCAGGCGATCGGGCCTGATCCAGGCGTGCTCGCCCGCGGGCTGGACGCGATCGTCGCGGAAGTCGTACAGCGTTCGCCGCCCGTCCGGTTCCAACTGGCCAATCTCGCGCGGCCGGTCGACCGAGCCCAGATACTGGAACACCGCGCCCGTCGCATGCCGGCTGAAGTCAGGACGGGACTGCTGGCTCGACGGCGCCGAGAGCGCGTTCCAGATCGCCTGCCGGACTTCCACCTGCCCGAACGGCTGCGCCAGCACCAGGGGAAGACCCTGCGCCACGAATGGCACGCGGGTCTGCGCGTCGTTCAGCGCGTAGCCGTGACCGAGGAACCCTTCGTCGAACAAGCTCTCGCCGTGATCGCTGGTCACGATCACGGAGGGCGCATGGCCGCGCACGCGGGTCACCTCGGTGATTAACCTGGCGATCGCCTGGTCCACGTTGGCGACAGTGTTCATGTACATGTCGCGGAGTTCGACGCCGCGCGCCGGACCAATCTCCCCGGGCTCGAGCACCGTGCGTGAAATCAGCGGCTCAATCGCACGGTAGTGATACGGGTAATGCGTGTCGTGGAAGTTCACATACAGGAACATCGGCACGGCGCGCTCCACGCCCGCCACGAACGCCGTCGCCTTCTCCACCACCACGGACGCCGGTACCGCCAGGCTACCCGGTGTGCTGAACTGGGTATAGCGCCGGTCGGGCGCGCTGCGCGCGTCGAAGAATGCGTCCGCGCGATCGAACCCGACCGCCAGCTCCGGGCCGCCGAACGAATCGTCCTGCCCCGAGAAATATCCGACCCGGTAGCCGTTGCCCTTGAAGTCGTCGATCAGCGTCCGGCCACCGCGCACACCCACCAGACTGCCGCTGAACAGATGAAAGCGCGACTGGTAGGTGAACCCGTTGTGCGAAAAGGCCAGCGGCGCCGATCCGCCGGCCTGGGCCATGCCGCGCAGCGTCGGTGTGGCCGGGTGGCCGTCGATTACCGCGTCCAGCACGTCCGCCCGCACGCTCTCGAGGAGCACGAGCACGACATCCGGCTTCCACGCCCACGCCCGCGCAGTCGCCGGGCCTTCGCTGTACGCGGATGCCGCCACCGGCAGATCGCCGCCGACGCCGTCCTCGTCGATGCCGTTGCCCGGGAGATCCACCGCGTACGGATGGATGCTGGCGTCGAACGGGTTCGAGTCGGCGGGCCGCGCCCCCACTCCATAGCCATCGTGATCGACGTCGCTCACGCGATTGACGACGATCGCCATCGCGCGGGCACTGGGCTTGCGCCGGAGCCCCGCTTGGACCGGCTCGCTCAGGGTCGACCCGGCGGTCACACCGACGGTGCCCACCAGCACCAGCAAGACCAGTGTCGTCACCGTCGGGCCGCGCCGCGTGAGCGCGGCAGGGCCCCCAGGAAAGCGGCGCTGCAGCAGCCAGACCACCACCGCGAGGAGCGCCGACGCGACCGCAATCAGCCACAGGGGCTCGGCGAGGTGCGCGGCGCCCACCGCGAGGAACTCACGCGGCTGGCGCCCCACGAGATCCCACATCAGGGAGAGATCGAAGGCGTCGCCGACGTACGAGAGCAGCTCGTAGGAGAACAAGTCGGCGAGCGCCAGGGGCGCGACGCCCATCGCCAGCGCGAGCACCCGCCGCGGCACTGCGGACAGGCCCCATCGGTTGGCGAGCCACAACGTGATGCCAGCCAGCAGGCCCACGACCACGAGATCGGCGAGGCCGGAGAGGAGCAGGAACGTTACCCGCTGCCCGGCGGTCTCCAGGTGATCCGGCGCCAGGAACCCGCCGCGAAACAGCCCGAAGCGGCGCTCGATCAAGGCCGCATCGACGATCGTCACGCCGGCCGCGCCGGCCGCCGAAATCGGCAGCCAGCCGTCGGCACGCCAGTCGCTCATCGCGCCTGCCCCACCCCAGCCGCCTGCGGCGCACGGCTGCGCAGCACGCGCGCCGGGACACCGGCCGCCGTCACCGCTTCGGGCACTGGCGCCGTGACCACCGATCCGGCGCCGACGATCGAGTTCGCGCCGACATCGGCCATCACTACCGCGGCGCTGCCGATCCACGCGCCGGCGCCGATCCGCACCATCGTCAGCGTGCCTTGCTGCTCGCGCATCGGCACGCTCGGATCGTCGGTTCCGTGAGTACGTGCCCCGCTGGGCACGTGCACACCGGCCGCGAGCAGCACGTCGCGCTCGAGATGGACAAGGCCGAGATGGCAGCGCGGGCCGACGTAGACCTGCTCGTCGATGATCGCTCCCGCCTTCGAGAAGATCGTCCCGAACTCGATTGTCGCGGACGGATGACAGCGGGCCAGCGTGCGCGCCAGGAAGGCGCGACGCAAGTACTGCCCGAGCACGCCCGGAACGATCGCCAACGCCTGCGTCGAGCCGGCCAGCGCCCGATCGCGGCCCAGCACGCGCGCGCGGACGAAGAACGAGGCGAGCGACGGCGTGACGATCACGGTCGCCACGCCGAAAGCGAGCGACTTCAGGACCGATCGGTCGGTGCTCACCAGGCGTGCTCCCGCGCCAACGCCGGTCCGCCCGGCGAGTGGACGAGGCGCTCGTAGATCCGTTCGAGCTTGCGCATCCGGGTCTCGAACGACAGGTCGGTCTCGACCCGCTGGCGCGCGGCGGCGGCGCGCTGCCGCCGGCCTGTCTCGTCGTCCAGGGCGGCCGCGACAGTTCGGGTCAGGACCGTGAGATCACCGATCGGGATGATCAGGCCGTGGCGGCCGTCCTCGACGAGTTCAGCCGTCCCGCCGGCGCTGGTCGCGACCAGCGGGGTTTCGAACGCCATCGCCTCGAGGACCGCGTTCGGCGTGCCCTCGTAGTCAGAGCTCTGCACGAAGAGGTCGAGCGCGTGGTGAAACCCGGCGACGTCCTCGGTGTGCCCGGTCAGCTTGGCGAGCATGGCCAGGCCGAGCGCGTCTAGCCGCTGCTGCAGTTCCGTTCTCGAACTGCCGTCGCCGGCGATCCGCAGTCGTAGCGACGGCCGATCCCGGTGGAGCGTGGCGAACGCGTCGATCAACAGGTCGAACCGCTTCTGCGGTTCGAGCCGGCCGACAGCGCCGAGGACGAATTCGCCCGGCGCGATGCCGAGCGCGGCGCGTGCCCCGGACTCGCGCGCCGGATCGCGTCGGAAACGGCGATGGTCGATGCCGTTGAGAATGACCTCGCACTTCTCGTGCGGCAGGCCGCGGCGAATCAGCTCGTCTCGAATTTGACTGGACACCGCGACCACGAACGGCAGGCGCGTCAGCAGCCACTTGTCGAGCGGATAGTAAACGCTGCGTTCGCGCGAGCTGTGGCCGGTCCAGCCGTGTGCGGTCGACATCACCGCGGTACCGTCGAGACGCCGCAGGAGCCACACCAGGAGATTGGTCTTGTAGTCGTGCGCGTGGACGATGTCGATGTGCCGTTCGCGGACGACGCGTCGCAGCGCCGGCAGGACCGACACGTCGAACGAATGCTTCTCCGGGATTTCGAGGTACTCGACGCCGAGGCTGGCGGCGCGCTCGTGGATCCCGAACACCGCATCGCGAACGTCGCGGATATAGCAGACCGTGACGTGCCACGCTGCCGGGTCCGACTGGGCGGCGCCGAGCAGAATCGTCTTCTCCGGGCCACCGCCGGTCCCGCGGACGCTGCGCAGCTCGAGAACGCGAACAGGGTTGCTCACGCCTTGGTCCCCGAGGGGCGGCCGGAGAGGGAGGCGGTCTGGCGGACGCGGTGCGGTGTCCGCACGACGAGCGCCAGCGCGCGGGAGATGTCGTAGACCAGGGCGACGACGAACGTTCGCGCGACGGTCAGCGGATCCAGGCGGCGGACGCGCGTCAGCATGCGTCCCGCGCGCAGCGAGGTGAGGAGGAGCGGACCGGCGAAGGCCAGAGCCACCAGCTTCCAGCTCCCCGGCAGCGCAAACAGGCTGCCGACGCCGATCGTGAGCAACACGAGGATCGTCAGCGGGATGAGCACGCTCGGGAGGGCGCGAGGCGTGAGCGGTCCACGGAGGCTGACCTTGATGTTGTCCCGGCCCCGCCACAACTCGCCGAAGAACAACGCCCGCAGGGTCCGCGGATCCCCCAGGTGTACGCTGCGCAGGCGGTTGTCGCTCCACAGCCCGTACCCATTGCGTCGCAGCCGCTGGCAGAAGTCGACGTCCTCGCAGGTCTCGAGCCGGCTGTCGAACCCGCCGACCTTCTCGAACACCTCACGCCAGACGGCGAGGCTGCCGCTCCCGAGCCAATCGACCCTGAGCACCCCGCTGGGCCGGACTCGGAAGCTGTCGTACATCCGCTGCACCCACGTCCCGTCCGCCGGCGCGTAGTAGGCGGCCCCCACGGCGGCGGCATCCGGCTGTCCGAGGCTCTGGATCGCGAACGGCAGGTAGTCGGGCTCGAGCACGTGATCGGCGTCGACGAACGCGAGGATTTGACCGTGCGCTGCGCGCGCGGCCTGATTGCGCACTTCCGACACACGGATGTCGGGAAACACGACCACTCGCGCGCCGCGGGCGCGAGCCACCTGGCGCGAATTGTCGGTCGACCCGTTATCCGCGACGATGATCTCGTAGCGATCGGGCGGGTACGTTGTTGCGGCGATGGAGGCCAGACAGAGATCCAGGCGCGCGGCGTCGTTCCGCACCGGCACAATCACCGACACCATCGGGAGCGCGACGGGAAGCGTGGAGGACGCCTGACTCGCCGGTTCCGTCTCCGCGCCGATCACAGCCGGGCCTCGGCGGCACGCGACGCCGGCAGACGAGGGGCCTCCGCCAGGTCGAACGCCGACAGCGCCGGCGCGGCCGCCATCAGCACGTCACGCACGGGAGCAAAGGTGAAGGCGCGCAACAGCCGGTGCAGGCGGGCTTCGGTTCGATCGAGATTGCGATAGTGACGGAACCGGGTCAGCCACCCCACGCTGATGCGCGGCTGCGCCGGATCCACTTCCCACGGGTGGATGTAAAAGACCGCCGGCTGCCGGTCCTGACGGTTGAGGCGCGCGATTCCATGCCTGGTCCAGGCATAGGGCAGGAGGCGGAAGTACCCGCCGCCGCCAACAGGCAGGTTCAATGCGCCAAGCGCCACCGTTGATCCCGGCAATTCGATCAGCGAGCCAGCGTCACGCTCGACGCGGTACGGAAACCGAGGAGAGGCCGCGATTCCATACCGATCGTGGTGGATCGGGAAGATGCTGGCGTCGTACTCGAATCCCTCGTCGATCAGCACGTCGAGCGCCCACAGGGATCGCCGCGTGATCGAGAAGCTCGGGGCGCGGTAGCCACGGACGTGGACCCCGCAGGCGCCTTCGATCACCGCCTTCGATCGCCGGATGTCCTCCCGGAATGCCTCTCGCGACTGGTCGTACACCAGGCCGTGTCCGTACCCGTGCGAGGCAATCTCGTGACCGGCGGCGGCGATGGTGCGGAGGAGAGCGGGAAACCGCTCCGCCACCCAGCCGAGCACGAAGAACGTGCCCCGCACGGCATGCTGATCGAAGATCGCCAGCAGCCGCTCGGTATTGCGCACGACCCGGCTCTCGCGCGTCTCCCAGGCGCTCCGCGGCACGACGCCGTCGAACGCGCTCACCTGGAAGTAGTCCTCGACGTCGACGGACATGGCGTTCACGACCGGCCGATCGACCACGACGGCGGCAGTTGCGCTCACTGACCGCCCCGACGCATCACCACCGTCTTGACCGTGTTGGCGATGATGAAGAGGTCGAGCGCGATCGACATGTTCTTGATGTAGAACAGGTCGTACTGCAGCTTCTCCATCGCGTCCTCGAGGCTGGCTCCGTAGGTGTAGCGGACCTGTGCCCAGCCGGTCAGCCCGGGCCGCACCGAATGGCGCTGCCCGTAGAACGGGATCTCCTTCGTCAACGACGACACGAACTCGGGACGCTCGGGACGCGGCCCGACGAAGCTCATGTCGCCGCGCAGAACGTTCCAGAGCTGCGGCAGTTCGTCCAGACGTGAGCGGCGCAGGAACCCGCCCACCGGCGTGACACGTGTGTCGCCCTTGGTCGCCCACACCGCCCCGGTGCCCTTCTCCGCGTCCTGCCGCATGGAGCGGAACTTCACGACCCGGAATGTGCGGCCCCGCAGGCCCACGCGCTCCTGCCGATACAGCACCGGGCCGGGAGACGTGAAGCGTACCGCCGCGGCGACCAGCACCATCAGCGGCGCGCCCAGAACCAGGCCGGCCAGCGACACGGCCACGTCGAGCCCCCGCTTGGCGACGCGCAGAAAGTGGCTCTTTCGGAAGCCAGGCGAGAAAATGAGCCAGCTCGGACGCAGGTTCTCGACCGCAATCTTGCCGGTGTACTTCTCGTAGACCGAGGCGAGGTGCTCGAAGCTGACGCCGTCCAGCTTCATATCGAGCAGCTTGTCCATCGGCAGCTTGCCGCGCGCGTCGGAGAGGCTGACGACGACCTCGTCGACGTTATACTTCCGGACGATCGACGGGATGTCATCGATCGTGCCGATGACGCCCGGGTTGATGACCGGGCTCCCGAGTTTGGCCGGATCGGGATCGATGAAACCGACAATCTCCACTCCCAGGTCGCGCCGCTCGTAGAGCTCCCGCGCCAGCTTCACGGCCGACTCGCTGGTGCCCACCAGCAGCAGGCGATCACGCGGCCCGACGCGGTGGACCGCCCAGTCGAACGCCAGTCGCCAGCCGAACAAGAAGAGGATCACCAGCACCGCGGCGAGGATGAACACGCCACGGCCGATCATCAGCTTCTCGAGCCAGAAGTACAGCCCGGCGAGGATCAGCGACGTCGCGCCGAGCGCCTGCACGGCGCGCACGAACAGCTCGCGCCGATCGGTGATGACGCGAAAGTCGTACAGATCCGCGAAATACAGACAGAGCTGCGTCACCAGGGCGATCAACGCGGCCTTGCGCAGGATGTGGTCCGTCCACTGCACCGCGCCGAGCCGGATGTAGGCGGCGGCGTAGACCGCTCCCACGATGCCCGTCGTCTCGCAGACGATAAGGCCGAGGGAGCGCCACGTCAGGCCGCGGAACAGTAGTGTCACTTGACCTTCTCGACGGCCGTCGATGCCCCGTAGGCGCCGTAGTAGTCGTACGCGTGATAGACCGCCGCCTGGTCGGCGCGGTTGAGGACGACCCCGAGAATCCGCTCGCGCCCCACGGCTTCGACCGCCTTGTTGACCGCGGCGAGCGGCGTCTTCCCCGCCTGCACGACGAGCAGCACCGCGTCCACCAGCGAGGCGAGCAGATGCGCGTCGGTCAGCAGCGCCACCGGCGGGGTGTCGATGATGACCCAGTCGAACCGCGCGCTGGCTTCCTTCAGCACCCGGCGCATCCGGTCCGACGACAGCACGCTCATCGGGTCGCGGTCCGGCCGTCCCGCAGTAAGAATCGACAGATTGTCGGTGAGCCGCAGCAAGGGGATCTTGTGGTCCTCGGCGCTGCGCAGGCCATCGTTCAAACCGCTCAAGTTCGGCACCTGGAACATCTCGTGAACCCAGGGCCGACGCAGGTCGGCGTCGATGATCAGCACCTGCCGCTTGTAGGATTCGGCCAGGGTGAGCGCGACGTTGGTCGCGGTGAGCGTCTTGCCCTCACCGGGCATCGCGCTCGTGACCATCACCACCCGGGTGCCGTGCTCGGCCTGGGCCAGGTACAACCGGCCGGCGACGCGGCGGTACTGCTCCGTCGAGGTCGGGTCGCCCGAATTGACGCTCAACTTCTCCGACAGCGGCGTGTGCCGGTGATCTTCGTCCACCGCATCCGAGACGTCCGCCGCGGGTCCGTCGGCGACGAGCGGCAAATCCGTAGAGGCGACCCCGCGCATCGGCTCTCGCGGATGAACCTCAGGCTCGTGGACTTCGGCGGCGCGCGGGGCGTCCGGCGTCACGTCGGGCTCCTGGGCGAACGCTCCGTCCACATCGGCGGGCGGAACGATTGGGGGCGCCGGGTCCGCGGGGCGGGTGCCGGCTCGCGCCAGGGCTTCGTCAATTCTCGACATGATTCAGGGACCTCGTCTGCACTACCGGAGTGGCGCCTCGGCGCCTGGTGACTAGAAAATCGAGAACCGCCGCTTGATGTTGAAATGCTCGAACAGGCTCCGCGCGAATGTCTGCGGCTTCTGGGGTGGCGCCGCGGGCTCCGCCGCGGCGCGTGGCGCCGGCGTCGGCGCGGGTGCCTGCGGGACCGGCACGCCGTGCAGCTGCGGGCGTGCGGCCGCCGCGGCGGTCTTCGCGGGCGCGATCGTCGGTGCCTTGCTCCCGAGATCGAAATCGCGGCACACGTCCTCGACGATGTCGCGCCCGACCGGACGTCGGTCCGCGGCGAACCCGGAGATGAGCGCGTTGTCGCAAATCACGCTGATCAGCCGCGGGATTCCCCCCGACCGGTCGTAGATGGAATCGACCGCCTGGCGCGTGAACACCATCACGCTGTTGCCGCCGGCGACACGGATCCGGCCGGCGATGTACTCCGCCGTCTCCTTGGCGTCGAGCGCGAGCAGCAGGCAGCGGAGCGCCACGCGCTGCTTCAGTTGCCGCAGCGACACCTGATTGAGGCGATCGGCGAGCTCCGGCTGCCCGGCGAGCACAATCGGCAGCAGCTTGTCGGTGGTCGTCTCGATATTCGCCAGCAGCCGCACTTCCTCGAGGAGTTCGTCCGGCATGGCCTGCGCTTCGTCAATGACCAACCCGGTCATCAGCCCCGCCGCCTGACGGCGATCGAGTATCTGGGCGAGCTCGTTGAGGAGCGCGGCTTTCGACGTCGCGGCCCTGGCGCTCAGGCCGAACGCCTGCGTGAGGAACTCGTAGAACTCCGGCCTGGTGAGGGTCGGGTTGTTCAGGTACGCGATCACCGCCCCCTGCTTCTCGTAGTCCTGGATGACGGCGCGGATCAGCGTCGTCTTGCCCGTGCCAGCGTCGCCGATCAGCAGCGTCAACCCGCGGCGGCTGGTCAGGCCGTATTGCAGGTTGCTCAGCGCCTCACGATGCTTGCCGGTCAGCAGCAGGAAGCGCGGGTTCGGCGTCAGGTCGAACGGCCGCTCCCGGAATCCATAGAATGCTTCGTACATCACCAGATCCAGTCGTTGAGCTTGAACTTCCAGATGATGGCTGCGACGCACAACATCACGGCTACAGCGCCGGACGAGGCCAGCCACATCTTGTGACGCTTGCGCCGACGGCGTTCGAGCTCGGTGCTCATCGTCGGCACGGTTGCCAGGACCGGCAAGGCCAGTGCCACCAGCACGTCATCTTCGGTGCGCACGCTGGTGTCGCGGTACTCGAGCAACGCCGCACACCCCAGACCGAACACCAGCCCGCCCACCGCGCCCATCAAGTTCAGACGCAGCCGGTCGGGAGACTTCGGCCGCTGCGGCAGCCGGGCGCTGTCGATGATCTTGAACTGCTCACCCATCTGGTTCCGTTCCAGATTGGCGGCGACCTTCGCATCCTGGCTCTTGCTCAGCAGGGTTTGATACTGCGCCTGAAGGGTGGTGTAGTCCCGCATCAGATCGGTCAGCTCGGACTCCACGTTCGGCGCCGATTCGAGGCGACTGCGCAACGTCGACATGGTGGCGAGCAGCTGACGCTCGTCTTCCTGCTTCTGCGCAATCCGCCGCGCGGTGACCTGATCTTCGTTCTGCAGATCCGCGATCCGCGACGCGCGAGCCGCCTCGGCGGAGTTGGCCGCCGACACGGGCCCGGAGACCGGCGCCTGTGACGCTTCCGCCGCGGCCTTCTGCTCGAGGTCCTTGATCGCGCGGGCGAGCGCCTTGATGTCCGGATGATCGGGGGTCAGCTTCATCCGCAGGTTCTTCATCTGCTCACGGGCGATCTCCAGCTGTCGGGCGTAGGTCTGCGGCGCCTGGGCCTGGCCGGGATCCGCGACGGGCGCAGTCGGAACCGCCATCGACAGATCAGCGAGCTGGCGCTGAATCGCGGTCTGACGGTCGCGGTCGCGGGCGATCGATTCCTGCACCGCGGTCAATTGCAGCTGGGCATTCTGCAAGGCCGCGGCATTGCTTTCGGCCTGTGACGGCATCGCGCCTGGATGGGCGTGGCGGAAGTCGGCGAGCTGTTTCTCGCGTTCCTTCAACTGGCGCTCGACTTCGAGCAACTGGCGGCTGAGGAACGCGTCGGTTTGGTCGACCAGCGCCACGCGGTCCGTCGTGCTCTCCGTCACGAACAATGATGCCAGCTTCGCCGTCACCAGCTGGGCCGTCCGCGCACTATCGGACTGGAAGCTGATGTCGAAGGAGCCGGAATCGGCGCGAGCCCGCGCCGCGTTGAACTTGATGTCCCGGGTCCGCATCATCTCGATCACGTCTTCCATGATCATCGTGCGGCGCTCTTCCGGATACAGGTTGAACTCGGTGACGATGCCCTCCAGCCGGTTGCGGCTGAGGATGTCCTGACTCAGAGCCATCAGCCGCTCGTCCACACGGGTGGTGATCGCCGAATGCGCGTACGCTTCCGGAACCCGCTGCGGCGTAATCATCAGCGTGGCCGAGGATTCATACCGGTCGGGCAGGCGGCGCACGATCAACATCGTGATCGCGCTGACGACGACCAGGGGCACCACGATAATCCAGCGGCGGCGCCACGCCGCCTCGAGAAAGTCTTCCGGTTTGTACTTTTTGCCAGGAATCACCGCTGCGTCTCCTATTTGGCGCGGATCACGGGAAGCGACGTTCGGATGCCGAAGCGCACGCCATTGCGCGACAGATTCGGCGGGAACCGGGGATCGAGCGCGAGCTCCGGGGGGATGGTGTACTGGTAGTACAGGTAGTCGGTATAGGCCGCCAGGTAGCGGGTGAGCCCGTATTCCAGACCTGCACTAGCCGTGTAGGAATCGAAATCGTTCGTCGTCCCGACGCTCACGGCACCCTTCGTATATGAGGTCAACGCGTCGAACCGAAGGCGCCGCGACAACAGCCCTTGCAGCGTGGCGCTCACGGACTGGGCGAGAAACGGCTCGACGAACCCCTCGTGGAATGCCACCGAGCGTTGATAGGCGAGCGCCGCCGTCCACGTCCGCCCCATCTCGTGGGTCAAGTTGGCATTCCCGAGCAGCGCAAAATTCAGCGCGCGGCCGGTCTCGGTGGTCGCGCCCTCGTTCGCGTAGAAGAGCGCGGATCCGGTCGAGAAACTGAAGTGCGTTCGCCGTGATACGGACAATGCCTTGTTGTAGTCGAGTCCGGCGTCGATATTATGAATGCCGGACAGATTGAACCGCGGCGCGTTTGGATATCGGCCACTGCCGTAGCTGTAACCGAGATGGAACCCGGCGTTAGGCGTCAGTTGATAGTTGTAGCGGGCACCCGCGGACTGATTGATGTAATCCAGTTCGTTGGCCTGATAGTTCGCCGTCGACAGCGAGTAGAACGTCGACAGCGACGCGTGTTGCCTCAGTTCCTGCGTGTACCCCACGTTGGTGCTGCTGCGGTAGCTGTTCTGGCGGAACACTCCATAGTCCGTGGCCAGGTCGACGAACGGGTCGGCGAACGTACCGACGCTGCTCGGGCTGATGAACAGACCGAGACGGTACTCGGGCGCGTAGACGAAGGCTTGCGTGATTGAGAAGCTGCCGTAACGGGTGACGCGCGCATTGAAGTTCGCCGCGGCGCGATACGTCGTGAACAGCGGCTCGTCTTCGTACGTCGTCAGGCCCACCCCGCCCTCGGCGCCGAAGCCAAGACGTCGCGTGTGCCGGGTATAGTTCAGTCCGGTCTCGAGTCCGCCGAACCACCCGCTTTTCCGCAAGGGACCCGTCAAGGCGATACCAGCGCGATCCGCGTAGACGTTGTCGTCGTAGGCGCCATACAAGGATGCCGTGAAGTCGAGCGCCTGCGCGATCCCCGGAGCCGGCCGGGAGCCGAACAGCCCGCGGTACGGACGCCGCACCTCGGGGGGCTGGACCTCGGTCGGCGGGGCGGTCTCCTGCGCGCGCGCGATCGATGGCGCAACAGTGCTCGCCAGCACCAGCGCGACCGCCACGCGGGAGAGGTCTCCGCTCCTACACAAAACCGCGAGCCGCGAGGACACTCTAGGGAACAACAATGGTATCGCCCGGCTTGAGTTCGATGTTCTGCTTCAGGTTCTTACGCTTGACGAAGTCCTTGTAGTTGAACGGATAGGACGTCTGCTTCCCGCCTTCGTTGCGGACGATTGCGATGTTCTTGCTGTCCGCGAACTCCTGGATCCCGCCGGCCGTCGCGAGCAACTGCACGACCGTCATGGCGCCCGTGAGCTGGTAGTAGCCGGGTTTGGCGACCATCCCGGTGACATAGACCTTCCGGCTATTGATCGCCTTCACGACAATCGCGAGCGTCGGCGGCTCCTCCAGGTACTTCATGGCCGCCTTCGAGATCTTGTCGCGCAGCTGCTCTGGCGTGAGGCCGCCCGCCTGCAATTCGTTCAGCAGCGGCAGGGAAATAAGACCATCGGGACGAACCGTGACTTCGGCCGACATCTCCGGGTTCCGCCAGTACGACACGACCAGCACATCGTCGGGTCCGATGACATAACCCGAGGGCAGCGGCGTCTCCTGCGTCACTGGCGCCGGGGGCGTCGCAGTGGCAGGCGCCGGAGGACGCGTCTGCCCGGCCGGTGGAGCGGCCGGGGCCGCGGGCTTCTGCTGCGGCGGCGCCGGCTGCTGTACCGGAGCCGACGGCGGCGTCGCAGGCGGCTGGACCGGAGCCGTCGGCGGGGCCTGGGCTCGAACGAGCCCGCTGGCCGGTCCGCCGATCAGGCAGAACGCCAACGCGCCAGCTGCCCAGGTGTGCAAGTTCTTCACGCTCGACTCCTTACCGGTATTCCTTGAACGGCAGCTGACAGTCGTGCTTCCGCAGGAAATTGAGAAAACGCTTGTAGTCGCGCTGCTCCATGTTGAAGAGCCGCGCGACAATCTTGTAGTTCCCGCGGGCCTCCTCCAGGCCCTTGCGGACGACGTCGCGGACGTTGCCGCGCGTGATCTCGCGCTGCATATACAACGGGTAGACCACATTCCAGAACGACTCGCGGTCCTCGATAATCCGTTTGAAAAGATCGTCGGCCACAGTCCGCCGCCGCTCCCGCTTGGGACGCAGCCCGACGGAGTGCTGCACGCGCACGTCCATCGGCAAGTCATCGATTGAGACGACTTCGTTGCGGCCGGTCACGACGCAACGCTCGATGACGTTTTCGAGCTCGCGCACGTTGCCGGGCCAGGCGTATTCCGTCAGCAACTTCATCGCGTCGGGCGACAACCCCTTGACGAGGTAGCCGTTGTTCTTCGTGAACCGTGCGAGGAAATAGCGAATGAGCTCGGGGATGTCCTCGCGCCGCTCGCGCAACGGCGGCACGGTGAGATGAATGACGTTCAGCCGATAGAACAAGTCTTCACGGAACGTGCCCTGTCCGACCATGTCGCGGAGGTTGCGGTTGGTCGCCGCGATCACTCTGACATCGACACGGCCGCCGGTGTGGTCGGAGCCGACCTTCTGGAGCTCGCCGGTTTCCATGAAGCGCAGCAGCAGGCCCTGCATACGCATCGTCATCTCGCCGATCTCGTCGAGGAAAATCGTGCCCTCGTCGGCCAGCTCCAGCTTCCCTGGCTTGTCGCGGTAAGCACCGGTGAAGCTGCCCTTCACATGGCCGAACAGCTCCGACTCGAGCAGCGTTTCCGGGAGGCCGGCGCAATTGACGGCCACAAACGATCGATGGCCGCGCGGGCTCTGGGCGTGCACGGCATTGGCCACCAGTTCCTTGCCGACTCCGCTCTCGCCAGTTACCAGGACCTTGGCATCCGACCGCGCGATGCGCTCGATCTCCTGACGGAGCTCGACCATCACACTGCTGGTGCCGGTCAGTTGGACGTGCCCGTTATTCCTCATCGAATCCCCTCACACCGACTGAGTGAGCGCCGCGCCCGGCCGCGAGGTGCACGCGACCGCGGCTCCGTGGACCATCGCCCATTTACCGCGTCCCGCCGTCACGATCCCGCCCTCCGTAGAAACTCCTCGAGCACATCCTGCTCGCGCGGCGGCACCGCCACGATGAATGTGCCGGCGACCCGCCCGCGCAAGTCCGGGGCAGGCTCCTCGCGTTTGACCTCGACCGTCGCCTCGAACGGTGCCCCGCCGAGTGAAAGCCGCAGCCTGCCGACCCCGCCGAGCGGCAGCCGCTCGTCGGTCTGCAACAGCGCACCGGCGGCGCTGATATCCAGCAACCGGACCGGAATGCGCTGTTCGGTGCGAACCACGCACCGCCCCGGCACCGCGACGCGGGGCGACTTGCGGCGATCTTCGCTGTCCGACATCGGCTAGGCCTCGACCGGCTGGCTGCCGGTCCCGAACGCGACCTGACGGACGAGAAACTCGTCGAGGGCGGGCGTCACGTCGACGAACTCGACCCCCATAAGATAGAGAGATCGGCCGCTCTGCTCGTCCGGCGTGCTGTGGCGCACGCGCAACGTCGCGGCGTGCGACTCGTGCTCTGAAACGACCGTCACGGCGTGGACTGATTCGGCGGCAAGCGGCATCGAGGCCTCGAGCAACGCCCCGCCGCGGCCCAGATTCCGAACTGTCAACGAGGCGCTGACGTCGACGCTGCCCCGGAGATCGCCGATAACCTCGAACCGGGGCTTCCCGCGCCGGTCGCCGATTCTGCGCTGCATGGTGGCGCCCTTGTATCAATCTGCCGCAAGCCCTGGAGGGCGCTGATCGCCCTTTGGACTGCTCATCCCCAGATACCGTGACATTCCGGCCGCTGGAACCCGGGACGACACACGACGAAGTGTGTGGACGCGGTCGCGACTGCCGAGGTGTGTCGTGATTGGCCGCCGGACGGCATGGACTAGGCGGCAGTCCGGACATAGCAAAGAAGTCGCCAAGATAGGGCAGAGTTTTGTCGGAGCCGGGAAAGCCTTTTTTCGGCGGTATTTAATAGTAGAACTGTGTAGATATAGCTCGATCTACCATGAGAATGAATCGGATTTGACGCGTAAACGTGCGACAAAAGTCTATCCCACATACGACTTTGGTCGGCGGAAACAAAGATGTAACGACCATCGACGACCCTGGAGGGTCAATTTTGGCCTACAGGATACTTAATGTGTGCGATTGTCGTCCTATGCCTCTCGCATATACACCATACCAGAACCACGCCACCCGTCGGTTTCACATCGCGCGCCACCATGAGGCTCTCGAAAAGTCGGCGCTTCGCTCCACCGGGCACCGCCTCAGTGCACAGATCGGAAACCCCGCGCTGCCCGTTTGGCCTCCGCGATCAGGTCGTCCGCGCACGCGCATTCGGGCGTGAACACGGCGCGACCCACCTGCATCACGTCGGCAAGATGTGGGGCAATTTGAGCGGCTCGCGCTTTGAGCCGAGCCGTCACCGAGCGGCCGCCCTCCTCACCGGCGTGCACGAGCAGGACCCCGAGCGGTCCATTGAGCAATCGACCGAAGAAGTCGGATGCCCTCAACTCGCTGCGTATAGCCGACGCCAAGAGCTCATATAGCGTCGTCGAGGAGACAAACTCCGGCTCGTTTGGTCCGACGAGCAGCAGACAAAGTGACAGCTCGAACCGTCTCGCCCGTTCGACTTCCTGCTGGACCCGGAATTCGAAGGCGAGCGCCTCCTGTTCGGCGCGCTGATGCCGCACCGGCCCGACCGCGACCTCAGCGAGCCACGGGCGCAAGGCCTTCACCCAGCCGTGTATAACCGGTCCCGCTGACACGCCGAGAGGTCGGGTCGAGTTTAGGACGACCTGGAGCGTCACGTCTGGCGCGGCCGGCACCCGGAGCTCCAGCGTGTTCGGATCCCAGGCCGGAGCATCGGCTGAAGTGCGGAATGTGCCGAGCGCATTCGCGCCGACCGCAGCCGTGACTCGCCCCGCACCGGGACCTTCGAGCACGCGCACAAGTCCCCCCTCGGCGCCGGCGTCCGTCACCAGTTCCTCGAGGAGCTCTGTCAGCGCCACATCGGGGGTCTGAGTCACCGTCGGCGACTGGGTGAGCCGGCGCTGCCAGCGGTCAACCCGCGCCAGTTCCCGGGCCTGGAGGTCCGCGCTCATGACGCGCGCCATCGCCTCGAATGCCAGCTCCACTTGCGTGTCGATCGCGCCTGTCAGCACGATCAGCCAGGTGGGCTCACGCCCGCCCACAGGCAGGACCAGCACGTCTCCGGCACGGCCCTCCACGCCAAGGTCGTCGAGGTCCCCTGGGAACGGCCGGCGGGCGGCGATCAACTGGCCGGCCCGCTCCGCATCGAGCGGCATGGCCGGCCGTTCCTCCCGTGGCAGGGCGCCCGACAGGACGAAGCGGCCGTCCGGCCGCCGCTCGTAGATCTGACACTCCAGGTCGAACCAGATATGGGCCGCGTGGAGCACCGCGTGCATCACGTCCCGATCGGAGTCGTAGGTCCCGAGTTGGCCGAGGAACCGCAGCGTCGCGTGCGTACGCCGCGTCGCCGCCAGGGAGGCGGTCAGTTGGCTGCTCAGGCTCAAATCTGACTCGAGGATCCCGCGGGCCAGCGCGCCTGCGGACTCGATCGCCAGCCGGGCGATCGCCTCGTCCGGCATGTCCGAACCCGGACGCGAGACAATCAGGCAGCCCACGATGTCCCGCCCACGGCGCAGCGGGAACAGCCCGATCGCGCCGGCCTGAAACATCCCGACCCTCACTTCCCCGGTACGGAGCGCTTTGAGGATCTCGCCGGCGACCTCGGTTTCGTGCAGGAGCGACCGGATCGCGGTGCTGGCCGGACGACGGACCGGGTCGAGCCAGACGTGGACGACGTCCAGAGACAGCGCGGCCTGGCGTTCGATCAGCTCGAGCAGGCTCAAGGACGCAGGTGAAAGCGTAAGACTGTCGCTCATGTCGCGCTGGATCTGGGGAACCGGATGAGGTCGGAGGTGCAAAGCGACGGCCACCTCCTCATCCGTATTCGGCGAATACGGCTAATGAACTGAAAGGAGGCTGCTTAAGCTCGACTAGGCAGTCGGACGAAGAGTGGCGCGAGTAGCGTGTGGAAGCGAAGGGTGGTCCGTGGCAGGCCAGGACGCCACTATTGTCTAGTGGGGGCCAGCCTTGCGACGGGGCTCACTGGCCACGAGCTCCTGGAGCAGATCGAGGGCTCGATCGATCTCCGCCTCGGTGTTGTAGAAATGCGGCGACATCCGGATACCGGCATCGGGACGATAGTCGACGATGACGCCGCTTTGGATCAGCGCCTCGGCGATGGCTTTGCCGTTCGGGACGTCGAGAATTACCGCTCCTCCGCGCCGATGATCCTCCAGCGGGGTATTCAGGCACCATCCGGCCGCCTGCGCCCGATCGATCAGCCGCCGGGTCAGGCCCAGCGAGCGGCTTCGGATCGTCTCGACACCGATCTCGCCGACGATCTCGTAGCCGCTACGAGCCGCGTACAACGCCGGGATGTTGGGAGTACCGCTCTGAAACCGTTCCGGCGGAGCGGCCAGGCGCGCCGGTCCGCTGGCGAAGTCGAACGGCGCCACATGCGCCGCCCACCCAATCAGCGCGGGCTGCAACTGGGCAGCGAGATCCGGGCGTACATATAAGTACCCGGCTCCGGGACCGCCGCACAGCCACTTCACCGATCCGCCGACGGCGAAGTCCGCGCCCAAGCCGCCGATGTCCAGGGGGATGGTGCCGGCGGCCTGATACACGTCGAGGATCACGTGCGCACCCACCCGGTGCGCCTTCTCGATCACCGCCGCGGCGTCCTGGATGCAGGCGCTCCGGAACAGGACCACCGAAAGCGGCACCAGCAGCGTGCGCTCGTCGATCGCGTCCAGCAACGGCTCGAGGTCCGGCTCGATGCGATCGGTGGCCGCCACGTAGACCACCTCGGCGCCGTACCGGCGAAAGCCATCGAACAGGTACATGTTCGAGGGAAATTCCTGATCGCTCATCACGATGCGCCGCCGCCGGTCGTCGAAGCTGAAACAGGATGCGATGATCGCCATCGCGACGGTGACGTTCTGGTGCATCGACACCGTGCCCGGCTCAACGCCGAGAATGGGAACCAGCAGATCGCCGACCGTCCGCCCCATCTCCCACCAGCCCTCGTGCCACGCCTGAACGCCGCGGCTGGCCCACGTTTCCGCGTAGGCCTGCAGCGACGCCGCCGTCCGTCGCGGCATCGCACCGAGCGAGTGGCTCACAAGGTACGTGCAGGTGTCGAGGATCGGAAACTCGTCGCGCCACCGCAGCAGGGGATCGGGCATGCGCTGTCATTGTCGCCCGAACCGGAGGCGCGCGGCGCGCGCGCTGAAATCCGGGCGGATATCGATTTGCGCCTGGCGATCGATTCCAGCGAGCGTGGAAGCGTTAGAGCCGGCCTGAGGCCGGAGCGACGCCGCGAGTCACGGGGTCAGCACACTACTGGTGAGCGCCTTTTGGACTCGACTGAAGGGGCATTCGGTAGAACCCAAGGCGCTTTATACGGGCGCCGAGGACAGACTTGGAAGAGTGCGAGGCGGACGTATGGCGTCGTCACGCTCGAAGCCTGAGGCCCGAGCGTCAGGGGATCAGTACTCGTCCGCGTCCCAGAACGTGTCGGAGGACGTGCGGACGGCGTTCTCGAATTGGCTGACCGGCGCCGCCTCGCCCGAGGCCTGCAGCCGCTCGCGGATGCGCCCCTGCAGCCAACCGATCGCGTCCGGCTCCACGCTCCTCAACGCCGCCCATTCGGATTCGGGCAGCTCGATCGTGAGGGTCCGCGTCACCTGCTTGGCATCCAGCTTGGTCATGTCGCCCAATGTATGCGTTCCGACTGATGGTGTCGTGCGCAAATCGCGTATGGTGGACATGCGCGGCAGAAATAGGACGACATCCAGCGCCCGCATGGATCCCATCTCAGTCCTGCATGGCATCGCCCGAACTCGTCCTACAGCAGACACCGCCGATGTCGGACGATCACCTGCCGGCATCGACCGAGGCGCGAGGATAGACAGGCGCGGACGGCAGGGCGGACCAGGCAGCCGTGGATTATTGGGCTCGCGGCAGCGGTTCGACCAGTCCCGGCTCCCCAGTCCACCGCTGGTAGGAGCCCAGCGTTCTGACCCACTGCGCCGACTCCGTCAGGTGCCCGATCGCCCGCATGCACCGCACATCGTCACGGCCGACGCCGATGTCGACGTAGAAGAGATACTCCCACGGCTTTCCCCGCGCGGGCCGCGACTCCAGCTTGGTGAGATCGATGTCGCGGAGCGCGAAGACGCTCAGCGCTTTGAAGAGCGCACCCGGGGCATTGTGCAGCGTGAAGGCGAGTGTGGTCTTGTCGGGACGTCCGAGCGGCTGCGGATCACGAGACACGAGAATGAAGCGCGTGATGTTGTCTTCGAAATCCTGGATCCCCGCTCTGAGGACCTCCAGCCCGAAGGCTTCGGCAGCCCGCGCGGAGGCGATTGCCGCGGTATCGCGCAGGTTCCCCTCGCGAATGAGCCGTGCGCTACCGGCGGTGTCGTAGGTGGCGACGACTTCCACGCCGGGCAGGGTGCGTACGAAGCGCTCGGTCTGGGCCAGCGCCTGCGGGTGCGAGAAGACGCGGCGGATCGACTCGATCGGCGTGCCCGGCAGGGCCAGCAGGTTGTGCACCACCGTCAGCTCGGTCTCGCCGACGATCGGCAGCTCGTGCTCGAGCAGGAGATCGTAGTTGCGATGGATGCTCCCGCCTACCGAGTTCTCGATCGGCAGGATGCCATGCGTCACGCGTCCGGCCTGCACGGCCTCGAACACATCCTCGAAGCGCTCCAGCGCCTCAGTCGTACAGCCGGGCCAGGCGCGCAGCGCCGCCGACTCGCTGTACGCCCCGGTGGCTCCTTGAAAGGCAATGTGCATGTCTGCTCGCTCGTCTGCGACTCGCTCGCCGGTCAGCTACCAGCTACCAGCTATCCGGTTCCCGTTGCCCGTTCTGTTCCCGACTCAGGCCGATTGTTGCGGCTTCGCGACTGGGAAGGGATCCTACGCCACGACTTGTCCTCAGGCGGCTCGATCGACTTCCAGCTGGAAGCTGGAAGCTGGAAGCCGGTAGCTGGCATCTGTCAATTCGCTGTTTCTCCAGGCTTCAAGATCAGCACGTCGATGCCAAGCGGGTCGACCAACTCCTTGAGACGCTCCGGCGTGCCGGTCAGGATCGGGAAGGTGCCGTAGTGCATCGGGACGACCTGGCGGACGCCGAGCATCTGGCAGGCACGCGCCGCCGCGTCGGGGCCCATCGTGTAGTAATCGCCGATCGGGAGGAACGCGATCTCGGGCGCGTAGAGCTCGGCGATCAGCCGCATGTCGCCGAAGAGCGCGGTGTCGCCGGCGAAGTACACGCGCCGACCGGTCTCGAGCGTGACGACGAATCCGGCCGGTTCGCCGAGGTACACGTTGACGTCGTTCTCGACCACGCTGCTCGTGTGCACGGCGGGGACGAGCGCGACCTGCAGGCCGGCAATGCTGATCGATCCGCCGAAGTTCAGCCCCTGGACGTTCTTCACGCCCTTACCTTCGAGCCAATGCTTCGCCTCGTTGATCGTCACCACGGGAGCGCCCGTGGCGCGTGCCACCCCCACAACGTCGCCCGAGTGATCCGAGTGGCCGTGCGACAACAGGATCAGGTCGGCGGCGTCGATCTTCTTACGGTCCGCGGGACAGGCAGGGTTCCCTTCCAGCCACGGGTCGGTGACTATGCGTTTGCCGCCGGGAGTGGTGAGGATGAAGGTCGAGTGGCCCAGCCAGGTAATCGAGAGCGATGCCAT
>Ga0207701_10000659_pt1 | contig 36118 bp, 26 predicted proteins | sample KBSSwiSSwithPhiX_FD_184294 | JGI IMG/M metagenome (GOLD analysis project Ga0207701, IMG submission 184294) | Switchgrass rhizosphere bulk soil microbial communities from Kellogg Biological Station, Michigan, USA, with PhiX - S5 (SPAdes) (version 2) | ecosystem: Environmental > Terrestrial >... | reverse complement strand
GGGGCTGGCCTAACCAACGAGCGTGGATGGCTTGAGACTGGCCGGGTTCGCCGAACCCGCTACAGTCGTCGCCGATGGCGCGCGGAAGAGCGATTGTTTTGGTCCTGGTAGTCTGGGCGGTAATCTATTTACCGCGGCTGGGATCGCTTGAGATCAAGAGCGAGGAGGGCCGCCGCATCTTGCCTGCTGTGACGATGCTCGAGACGGGCAACTACATTGTCCCGCAGGTCGGAAGCGAGCCGTATTTCCGCAAACCTCCGCTGGTTAACTGGTTGGTCGCCGGCTCCTTCAAACTCTTCGGGACGCGCAATGAATGGACCGCGCGCTTGCCATCTGTGCTTTGCGTCCTGGCGGTCGCCTTGGCGTTCGTCGTGATCGCGCGACGCGGCCTCGGAGGGAATGGCGCGATTGCCGCCGCCCTCATGTGGCTGACCAACTTCGGCCTGCTCGAGAAGGGCCGGATGATCGAAATCGAGGCGCTTTATGTTTCGCTCACCGCTATGGCCTTCATTTGTTGGCTGAGCTGGTGGAAGGACCGGCGCTGGCTCGCGTGGACGTTGTCAGGAATTTTCCTCGGACTCGGGCTGCTCGCGAAGGGTCCGTTAAATCTGTTCTTCTTCTATGCGGTCGTCGTTGCGGTTTTGTGGCAGGCAGGAGAACTAAAGCGACTCTGCAGCGTGGCGCATTTTGTCGGCATCCTTGTCATGGTCGGCATCTTCGCCGCCTGGGCTATCCCGTGCCTCGAAATGGCTCGAACCGCACACGTTGCCAGCGTCTGGTCACAACAATTCACCGGACGGGTGGCCGGTGACGATTTCAAGCTTGGCTCCTGGCTCCTCAATATTCCTCGCGGAATCGCCTACCTCCTGCCTTGGGTGGTGCTCCTTCCCTTTGCCCGTTTCGCGCTGATCGAAAACGAAGACGACCTTAAGACATGCCGTGCGTTGTCGGTGGGGGTGGCGATCCCGTTTCTTGTCGTCAGCTTGCTGCCGGGCGCTTTGCCACGCTATACCATGCCGCTGCTCGCGCCCGCGATTTGGCTGCTCGCCATCTTCATTCGCGAGCACGCCCTCCGCTGGCCCAAGCCCCTGCGCAAAGTCATCACTTGGACAGTCATCATCACCTGTAGCGCAATGTTGATCTATTCCCTTGCGATCATTCCGATTTTGCAACGGCGGGAAAAAGTTCGCCCAATCGCAACCCGAATCGAAGCCGCCATTCCCCCTAACGAATCGCTTTATGCGGTCGATCCCGATTACCAGCCGTTCCTGTTTTATCTGCGGCGACCGATTGTTTACGTGAGCACGGTCGGCGATTTGCCCGCGACTGCGAATTTCATTCTTGTCCAGCCCGAAAACGAAAAAGCCGCCGAACAATCGACAAGCTGGCTGCCGCGACGTGCGCAACCGATAGGTGAGCCGATCAAGGATTACCGTGGCCGCCGGGTCATCCTCCTGAAGGTGAACGGCGATTCGTCCGGCTCATATTGACAAAAGCTCGGAACGGAATTCGTTAGCATGCTAACGATGAGTCGAATCGATCCCGAGACAATCGGCCAGCTCCTAGGCGAGACGGCGCGGGTCTGGCGGCATAAGCTCGATCAGCGCCTACAGCCGCTCGGTTTGAGCCAAGCGAAATGGCGCACCATCGCTCTCCTCGCTCGCGGTCATCTCACCCAACGAGACCTCGCCGAACGGCTCAGCGTCGAAGAGCCTACCCTCGCCCGTCTCCTCACTCGCCTGGAAAGCGAGGGCTGGATCAAACGCGAAAATGCCAGCCACGATCGACGCTGCAAAACTGTTCACCTGCAACCCAAGGCAAACCGACTTTTCCATCAGATCGACGACACCGCCCGCGAGTTGAGACACGAATTGTTGAACACCATTCCACCTCGCGATCTCCAAACTTTTGTTCGCGTCCTGGCCGAGATCCGACACAAAGCCGTCACGGCCGCGGAGCAATTTGGGAATGGAAATGGCTTAGCGAGAAAGAGAAGACAAACAGCATGATTTCCGCGCAAAAAGTGGCCGTCGCTGGCCGCGATCTCGGTTGGAACCTGGAACGACGCCTGGGTCGCAAATGGGTTTACCTTGGGGCTGGCTTACTCGGCCTGGTCATCCTGGTGCTGCTCTTCCGCACTTTAAGCCGGCCGAAACCTACTCCAGCTCCGCGCGAGCGGCCGGTTTCGGTCGCGAAAGTGATTTCGAAAGACGTCCCGCTTTACCTCGACGAAATCGGCACCTGTGCCGCCTACGAGTCGGTCAATGTGCAGTCTCAGGTTAGCGGTCAGATCGTCGCCCGCCATTTCACGGATGGCCAGGAAGTCAAAAAAGGCGACCTGCTTTTCACAATCGATCCGCGCCCGTACCAAGCGGTCCTCGATTCGGCCAAAGCCGACCTCGTGCTGGCGCAGGCAAACTTGGGGCGACAAGAGGAACTGCGAGCCAAGGCCGTGACCGCCAAGCAGGATTGGGACACCGCGAAAGCCGGTGCAATGCGCGCCCAGGCCACGGTTGATGCGGCGCAGGTGAATCTCGATTTCACACAAATTCGCTCGCCAATCGACGGCCGAATCGGACTGCGGCAAGTGGACGTGGGCAACACCGTTTCGGCCGGCGCCAGCAGCGCAGTCCTGGTAACGATCGACAACCTCGACCCGATCTACACCGATTTCACCATCGCGGAGCCGGATATTCCGGAGGTACGCAAGTATCTCGGTGGATCGAATGTAAGCGTCCTGACGAAACCGCCGAACACTCACGTTCCGGCGCGTCCGGGCAAACTCTATTTCATCGCCAACACCGTGTCGCCTGGCACCGGCACCGTCCAGGCGCGCGGCGTGACGCCGAATCCTGATCGTCTGTTCTGGCCGTCCGAGTTCGTCAACGTGCGCCTTGTCCTCGACATTTTGAAAAACGCGATGCTCGTGCCTAACGATGCCGTGCAGGTTGGCCAAAACGGCCCGTATGTTTTCGTGGTTAAGTCTGATATGACACTCGACCTGCGACAAGTCACGCCGGGCCAGCGCCAGGAGGGCGATCTAACGGTTATTACCAAAGGCCTCAAGCCAGGCGAAACAGTCGTCACCGCCGGCCAACTTCAGCTCGCGCCAGGGACTAAGGTCGTCGTCAAGTCGAGCAACAACAATCCGACGAAGAAGGCGGACGCAGACGAATCAAACCAGGTCCCCTGATGGCAAAGTCAACCGAAAGCGGCCAGCAGGACGGTGATCAACCTAACGGCGCTGGCGAAAAGCAACCGGCTTCGCGCGTCCCAGAATCCGGCGCCACAGGTGCAAAGCAGAAACTGGTGCAATTTTCCAGCGGCCTCTCTCGTCCCTTCATCCAGCGGCCGGTCATGACGATGCTGCTCACAGCATCGATCGTTGTCTTCGGCATCCTTACCTACAACCAACTGTCCGTGAACGACCTTCCGGCAGTCGACTACCCAGTCATCCAGGTGAAGGTCTCGTACCCCGGCGCCAATCCGGAGACAATGGCGAACACGATTGCCACTCCCCTCGAAAAGCAGTTCACGCAGATTCCCGGCCTGAACTTGAGCACGAGCACGAATACTCAGGGCAATACCAACATCACTCTCCAGTTCGACCTTTCCAAGAGCGTAGACGCGGCCGCGACGGACGTGCAGGCGGCAATCCAGGCTGCGACCGGGAAGTTGCCCGGCGACCTGCCGAGTCCGCCCAGCTTTACCAAGACGAACCCGAATGATCAGCCGGTTATGTACATCGCCCTAACGAGCGAAACCTTGAGCGATGGCGAGCTGTATCGTTATGCAACGACCGAGGTATCCCAGCGCATCAACATCCTGCCCGGCGTCTCGCAGGTGAACATCTACGGTGTTCAGGCTGCCATTCGTATAAAGGTCGAACCAGGCGCGCTCGTCACCCGGGGAATGACGTTTGACGATCTCGCTAATGCGATCCGAACCGGCACTTCCTACTCCGGCGCCGGCCAGTTCGACGGTCGCAACAACTCGATCATTCTGCGGCCGAACGGCCAAATCAACGACGCCGAGGGCTATCGCAACCTGATCGTGAAACAGGATGCCAAGGGAGGGAAAGTTTATTTGCGCGACGTCGCGAAAGTGATCGATGGCGTCCAGGACGAGCGCACGTCGCGGCATTTTTTCGCCCGCGGCTACAGCCAGCCGGCCTCGGTAGTCGTATTCGCCGTCTCCAGACAAGCGGGCGCAAACGCCGTCGCAGTCGCTCGCTCAGTTCAGGCGCTCATCCCACAGCTACAAACAGAACTCCCGGGATCGATTCGTCTTTTGCCAACCTTCGATCGTTCGCAGTCGATCGTTAATTCACTGAACGACGTCAAGGAAACGCTCTTTATCGCGTTCGTCCTCGTTATTGGCGTCATCTTCCTTTTTCTCGGCCGCGCTTCCGACACCCTCATCCCTATGGTGGCGCTCCCGATGTCGTTCCTCATCACCTTTGTCGCCATGTGGGGGCTGGGTTATTCGATCAACAATCTCACTCTCATGGCGATGACTCTCGCCATCGGGTTCCTCGTCGATGACGCAATCGTTTTTCTCGAGAACGTCGTTAGGCGAGCGGAAGCCGGTGAGTCGATTTATCGCGCGACCCTGAACAGCGCGGGCGAAATCTCTTTCACCATCCTTTCGATGACACTCTCGCTCGCGGCCGTTTTCATACCGCTTGCCTTCATGCCGGATTTGTTGGGACGAATCTTTCGCGAATTCGCCATCACCATCATTATTGCGATCCTCGCCTCCGGTCTCGTTTCTTTGACGCTCACGCCGTTGATGTGTTCGCGCATCCTGGCCGAGCGTGGCGCCGACCATCGCGAAACCTGGACGCAGCATTTCGTGAACAGTTTCTTCATTCCAATCCGCGATTTTTATGGCCGGACGCTCGACAAGTTTCTTGATCGCGGCTGGCTCGCGCTCCCGATCGTTATCGCTTGTGTGTTCGGCGTCTGGTTCTTTTTCAAACAATTACCGTTTACTCTTTTGCCCACCGGCGATAGCGGCACCATCCGCGGCTTCTTCATTACCCAGGAAGGTGCTTCGCCCGACAAACAGCGGCGACTTCAGGACACACTCGATCCAATCCTGCAAGCAAACCCCGCGGTCGATAAATATTTCACCGTCGCCGGCCGGGCGGGATTATCGTCGGGCGTCTTTACGGTTCTGTTTCTCAAAGATCGCTCGGAACGAAAAGATATCGAAACCGTCACGGAGGAATTGCGCAAGGCGTGCAGTGAAGTCCCAGGAATCATACCAACGCTCCAGCCGTCTCCGGTTTTGCAGATCAACGTCGGCGCCACCGGCAGCTCCTTCGGGCGATACACCTATGTTCTCAGCGGGATCAATCCCAATGAAGTCTACGCCACCGCCGACCAACTCGAGGCTAAGCTGAAAGATTATCCGGGATTTGCCAATGCACCGCGTTCTGATCTTTTCCGCAACACACCCAATCTCGACATCAACATCGAGCGCGGTCGCGCCGGACTTTATGGCGTCTCAACTACTTCAATCGAAAGCCTCCTCCGCTCGGCCTACTCGCAGAACTACGTCTATCTCATCAAGGAATCGGATGACCAATATCAGGTCATTATTGAAGCGGCTAACAAGGACCGAACGAACGCGACTGACCTGCGCCAGATTTACGTCAAGCCAGACAATGCCACGAACAAGCTTATCCCGTTGCAATCAGTCACGACCACGAAGGAAACACTCGGCTTGCAATCGGTGAACCACACCAACCAGTTCACCAGTGTTACCTTCGGATTCGACGTGAAGCCTGGTTATGCACTCGGCGACGTGATCAACTTCATCAATAAGACCGCAGCCGACGTTTTACCGCCCACCGTGAAAGGCGAGCTGCAGGGCGAAGGATTGGTCCTGCAACAACTCTTTGGAGCGTTGCCGTTCCTCATCATCGCAGCTGTCTTCGTGATGTATGTGATTCTCGGGATTCTTTATGAGAGTTATGTCCATCCGGTTACCGTGCTCTCGACGTTGTTTCCCGCAGTTGTGGGCGGATTGATGACCCTCTGGCTGTTTGGTTCGAGCCTTTCGCTCTATTCGGTCATCGGGCTGTTCCTCCTCATGGGTATTGTGAAGAAAAACGGCATCATGATTGTCGACTTCGCGCTCCATCGGCTCGACGAAGGTTACGACCGGCGTGGTGCGATTCATGAAGCGAGCGTCGAACGTTTTCGCCCGATTATCATGACCACGCTCGCTGCCCTGATGGGCGCCGTCCCAATCGCACTCGGTGTCGGTGCCGAAGGTTCATCGCGACGTCCGCTTGGTCTCGTGATTGTCGGCGGACTGATCGTTTCTCAACTTATAACCCTCTATATCACGCCGGTGATTTACCTTGCCCTTGAATGGTTCCAGGAAAGTGTGCTCGATCGAGTGCCGTTCCTGCGCAGCGCGCATACCCATCACGCTGCTGACGAAGCGACGCGTGGCGCGGAGCTTGAGCCGGTCGCCGCTCGTTAGGCCGCGTCTTTGCGGTAATGATCGACCAGAGGATAAGTGCGAGCGACAAGCCCGAAGACGAGCGCGGCGACAAAGGCGACTCCGGCGAAGAAAAACATTTGGAACGCCGTTACGCCGAAGCCGGTCGAAGTGATGAGATTCGTCACCACGGAGTTTTGCACGCCGGCATTCGCCACTAAGACCCAAAGATTGCCGATCGTGACTGACAAATTCCAAAACGCCATGATCGCTCCTTTCATCGAGAGCGGGGCCTGGCTGTAGGCAAACTCGAGCCCGGTCGTCGCGACCAGAACTTCGCCGAATGTGAGGATGACATACGGCAAGACCTGCCACGTGATCGTAAAGATGTTGCCGCGGTCCAGCACGACTTGCATCGCGCCGACGACAATCCAGGAAAGGCCGGCGAACGCGATTCCCGCTGTCATCCGGCGGAGCGCCGTTAGTTCGTATCCAAAGCGCGCCAGGGCGGGATAAAGAACAAGGTTATTGAACGGGATGAGGATCATCACTAGTGCCGGATTGAGCGCCTGCATCTGCGAGGGTTGAAACCAGCTCGGCTTCGACATCGCGTTTGCTTGCAGGACCCAGGTTGAAGCTTTCTGATCGAACAGTGACCAGAACGGCGTGACGAGCGCGAAAAGAACCAGCACCCGCAACACCGAACGGACGCCGTTGATCGCTTCTGCTGGATGTTGCTCGCGCACAGCTCCGAGCTGGAGCCAGACCCCAAGCCCGCCGAATGCAATGACAGCAACAAGTGCGAGACATGCAGCGATGACAAATCCGAACTTCGGCATGAGGAGAAATGAGCCGATCGCGGCGGCAATTCCGATGGCCGCGAAGATCTGACCCGCCAGGCCCGATGCGATCGCGTCGCGAGACACCCGTAAAAAGGAATGTGGATTAGGCGGCGCCGGCGGCACCATCACATATTGTTTACGGCCAGCCCACAGCACCGCGGTCGAGATGAACATAAGCGCCCCGGGAACCCCAAAGGCTATCGCGGGGCCGAGATACCTCAGAAACATCGGCATCAAAAGCGAAGCGAAGAACGAGCCGAAGTTGATGATCCAATAAAAAGCGTCGAACACGACTTTCGCGCGATGTTTGTTTGTCTGATCGAATTGATCGCCGACGAAAGAAGCGACACAGGGTTTAATCCCGCCTGAACCGAGCGCAATCAGGCCGAGGCCGATATAAAAACCAGTCCGGTTCGTGACAAACATCGCCAGACACGCCTGACCGACGCAGTAGACGAGGCTCAGCCAGAAGATGGTGTGATATTTGCCGAAAAATCGGTCGGCCAGCCAACCGCCTAAGAGCGGGAAAAAATAAACGCCGATGACGAAGCTGTGGAAAACTTCCTTCGCCCCGCCGGCGCGTTCCGCCTCTGGCAGATAAGAAAGGAGCGACGAAACAAGAAAGACGGTGAGGATGTTCCGCATCCCATAAAAGCTGAAGCGCTCGCATCCCTCATTCCCGATGATGTAGCGAATCTGCTTCGGGATCGGCGCGCGCGGATCCGGCTCCGCGATACTCGCAGGCTGAACTTCGGGTTCGGCTACTTCTTTCACGATTGCGAGCGTGGTCAGGCCAAAGCCAACGCGCAACCGCAATCTACCTTGGTAAAGCCAAATTATCGGACGTCATAATGAGAACTGATGCACTTTGCCTCTCTGCCCCAGATGCAATCGCGCGGCTTTCGTGCTGCTGACATACGTGATTCACGTATATCACCTTCACGACCCACTCCCGTTAGGGCAAATCCACGAAGGATCGAACAACTTGCGAAAATCGACCGCGCTTAACCTCGCGGTGCGCCTGAGCCGCGCGGCCTCACTGTCTCTTCGTCAGCCAGTCGATAGTTTTTGAGGCGAGCTTGTCAAAAGCTCGGACAGCGAGCTCCAGGTGTTCTTCCTTCGTGTCCTCGATTTTGTTGTGGCTGATGCCGTGCAGGCTCTGGACGAACATCATTACGGTGGGCACGCCGGCGCGTGCGACTTCTGCAGCGTCATGCAAAGGTCCCGACGGGAGACGATAGGTTTTGCCGCACACTTCGCGAATTGATTCTTCGCAGAGATCGATCAACTCGGGATGAAACGGCATTGGATCGATTTGCCAAAGTCGCTCCGTGGAAACGCTCACATTCCCATCCTTTGCGAATCGCTCGCTCGCTTCTTGTACTTCCTGCCACATCGCACTCAATGCGGACGGGTCGAGTTGGCGTTGATCGAGTGTGATTCGGCATTCCTCGACCACGCTGGTTACAATTCCCGGTTTCGTTACGCAAGAACCGATCGTGCAGACCCCTCTGTGTCGTTCGGCGATTTTGTAAATTTCCGGACTCATTTTCGCGGCCGCGAGAAATGCGTCCTTTCGGCGATTCATTGGCGTGCTGCCAGAATGCGCCGCCTGACCATGAAAGGTGAAAGCGTGGCGTTCGACCCCGAAAGTGCCGAGGACCGCGCCTAACGGAAGATCCAAATCGAGCAAGACAGGTCCCTGTTCGATGTGGAGTTCGAGATACGCGGCGGCGTTTTTGAGCTGGCTTCCGCATTTCTTGACCCGCTCGAAATCGATTCCCTGTTCGCGCAAAGCATCCGGTAGGGTGATGCCATCTCGGTCCACCAATCGACGCGCTTCCTCTACATCAAGATTGCCCGAGCAAGCCGAGGAGCCGAAAAGGCTTTTCCCAAACCGCGCACCCTCTTCGTCCGCCCAGTCGACCAATCGTATAGTTACCGCTGGCTTGCCGTTGTATTGCGTATGGATGCGACGCAAAATTTCCAAACCGGCAAGCGTATTCAGGCAACCGTCCAGCCAGCCACCGTTTGGCACAGAGTCGATATGACCACCCATGAGGAGCGCCTTTTCCGAGTCGCCACGCAGAGTCATCCAGAGATTGCCGGCTTCGTCACGCTGCGGTTCGGCACCTATCGCGCGCGCTTTTTCTTCCAGCCAACGTCGCGCCTTCGCCCAGAGTTCGGTAAACGCGACGCGCTGCGCGCCGTTCTCATCGCCCGTTAAGGCGCGTAACTCTTTCAGTTCTTGGATTGTCCTCTGCGGATTCAATGCGCTCACGTCGGGATGTTAGAGAGCTGCCGAGAGGGCGACCAGACTCGATTTGATTCACTCACAAATCAGTAAACGGATCCAGCTTCACAATCGTCCCGCGGGACCCCTGTTGAAGAATCAGTTTTGCAACCAACCCGGTCCAGCCGGTCTGATGACTCGCCCCCAGCCCTGCACCGGTATCGCCGTGAAAATACTCATTGAACAGATAACGGTCTTGATCAGCGGCGTTGTTCAACCCATTTCCTGAAGCACGAGTGAAAGGTCGCTCGCCCTTGTCGTCGCGCAGCCAGATCTTTATTAGCCGATTCGAAAGCTCGTTCGCAATCTCATCAAGCGTCATGAACTGCCCGGAGCCGGTCGGACATTCCACTTTGAAATCGTCGCCGTAATAGTGATGAAATTTCTGAAGCGATTCGATCAACAGAAAATTGATCGGGAACCATACCGGCCCACGCCAGTTGGAATTGCCGCCAAAAATACCGGTTTGCGACTCGCCGGGTTCGTAATTCACGATCTTCTCTTCGCCGTGCACATCGAGGACGTAAGGGTTTTCCCGATGAAACCTGCTCAACGACCGAACGCCGTAATCGCTCAGGAACTCGCTCGGATCGAGCATTCGCCGCAATAGACATTTCATCCGATGACCGCGGGTCAGGGCAATGAGACGCCTTTCGCCCGTGCCGGGTTCCTGCCAGTGCGAAACCAGCCCGGCGAGATCGGGGCGGTTAGTGAGATACCATTCGAGGCGTTCCTTGAAACCGGGCATGGCATCGAGCAGCTCCGGCTCAATTGTTTCGATCGCGAGCAACGGCATCAGTCCGACTAACGAACGCACGCGAAGCGGCAGGTAACGTCCGCCGGGCGTGTGCAGGACGTCGTAGAAAAATTCATCCGCCTCATCCCAAAGTCCTATCCCCTGTCCGCCGAGGTTATTCATCGCGCTCGCGATCCCCAGGAAATGCTCGAAGAACTTAGTCGCGATGTTTTCGTAAACTGGATTCTCCCGCGCCAATTCGAGCGCCGTTCGCATCATCGTCAGGCAAAACATTCCCATCCAGCTCGTGCCGTCACTTTGTTCGAGGCGGCTGCCGTCAGGGAACGATGCACTGCGGTCAAAGACGCCGATGTTGTCGAGGCCAAGAAACCCGCCCTCAAAAATATTGTTGCCGCCGGAGTCCTTCCGGTTCACCCACCAGGTGAAGTTGATAAGCAATTTGTGGAAGACGGTTTCCAAGAAAGCGCGGTCGCCTTTCCCCGTGACGCGTTCCTCGATCTTGTAAACCCGCCACGCCGCCCAGCCGATTACCGGGGGATTGACGTCGCCGAAATTCCACTCGTAAGCCGGGATCTGTCCGTTGGGATGCTGATACCATTCGCGTACGATGATATCGAGCTGCGCCTTGGCGAAATGCGGATCGACGAGAGCCAACGGGATGCAATGAAAGGCGAGATCCCAGGCGGCGTACCAAGGAAATTCCCAGTTGTCCGGCATCGACATGACACGCTCGTTGTGAAGGTGACGCCACTCCGCATTGCGACCAGTCTTACGTTCGTTAGGCGGAGGCGGCTGGGCCGGATCGCCGTCGAGCCACTGGGCAACGACGTAATAATAATATTGCTTTGTCCAAAGCATGCCCGCGAGCGCTTGCCGCTGAATCCGGCGATGTTCCTCACTCAGGCAATCGGGAGCGAGTGCGCCGTAAAATTCGTCGGCTTCGAGACGACGCAGATCGAAGAGGCCATCGAAGCCCGTTGTTGAGAACGCCGAGACTGGCCAATCCGACGAAACAGGTTCCCGCGCGTCAGGATCAGCGAGCTTATGCAGACGAAATCTGACCTGGCTTGTCTGCCCCGCGCCTATCGTCCCCTTGTAATGAGCGGCCGCTTTCGTGCCGCTGTTGGCCGGATTCACAGCACCGGAATTTCCCCTAACGACAACTTCGTGAAACGCATCCTTCACAAAAGGCAGCTGGTTCGGAGCCCCGAAGAGCAGCTGTGCGTTCGTTTCGTTTTCGGTGAAGAGAACGGTGGCGGCCCCTTCGCACTGAAGTCGGTACTCGCCGAGACTGTGGTGGCTCGCCTCGACGACAACTGTTTCTGTGTTGGGATTATCGCCGAGGCGAATATTTGGACGGCGACCGTCCAATCCCCAACTCCACGTATTCCGAAACCAGAGGGTCGGCAGGAGATGAATCGGCGCTGGCTCGGGTCCGCGGTTTGTAACTGTGGCCCGGATCAGAATGTCATCTTCGCCCGCCTTGGCATACTCGATCGTGATGTCGAAGAAGCGGTTTTCGCGCAAAACATCAGTATCCCAGAGTTCAAACTCCGGCTCCATCTTCGACCGCTGCGCGTTCCGCCTGACCAGTTCCTCGTAGGGAAATGATGCTTGCGGATAACGATAAGTCATTCGCATGTAAGAATGGGTCGGCGTGTTGTCCTCGAAGAAGTAAAGTTCCTTAACATCCTCGCCGTGATTTCCCTGCGGACCTGTTAGGCCAAAGAACCGCTCCTTTAAGATAGGATCGCGCTCGTTCCAGAAAGAGAAGGCGAAGCAGAGACGCTGTTTGTAATCACAGATGCCGCCGATGCCGTCCTCGCCCCATCGATAGGCGCGCGAGCGCGCGTGCTCGTGCGGGAAATAATTCCAGGCATCGCCGTTCGCGCTGTAATCCTCGCGCACCGTTCCCCATTGCCGTTCGCTCAAGTACGGACCCCAAAGATGCCAACGCTCCTCCCGACGATCGTTGCGTTGGAGACGTTGTTGTTCGGCGTTCATGAAACTAAAGCGGTTCGTTAGGCCTTCACACGATAATACAGCGAAATAGCCGGTTCATCGTTCCGGCTATCTCGCCTATTTCGGAATGTATTTGTCAAACCACGCGACAAAGCGTTGATAGCGATCCAGGATATACGTAGGCGTCTTAAGACCGTGAAACTGCCCTGGATAAATGACTAACTCGGTCGGCACGCCTAAGGTTCGTAAGGCCTGATACATCTGCTCACTGTTAAGCAGCGGCACGTTGTAATCGTTTTCGCCGCAGAGAAACAGCGTCGGTGTTTTGATCTTATCGGCGTGCAAGAAAGGATACGAGACTTTCAACCACGCTTCCGGGTGCGCCCAAGGCGAGCCGAGCTCGTATTCGTAGTCGCGAATGTATTGATCGGTGCCGTAGCCGGCCAAAATATTGGAGATGGAAGCACCGCTCACGGCCGCTTTGAAGCGCGTCGTCGTCGCAATCAAATAGTTGGTCGACATGCCGCCATAACTCCAGCCTCCAACGCCTAACCGCTCCGGATCGGCGATACCGCGGGCAATCGCGTCATCCAGCGCCGCCAGGTCATCCTCCACATCGCGCTCGCCCCAAGAAGCGTAAATCCCCATCGCGTAGTCGGTCCCACGCCCGGTCGAACCACGCGGGTTTGGCATAATGACGGCGTAACCATTGGCGGCGAACAGTTGTTTCTCGAATTCGAATTCATTCGCATATTGCGACGCCGGTCCACCGTGCGGACGCAGTATGGCCGGCCCTTTCGTGTCCGGCTTTTCGTTAGGCGGATGAATAATGAACCCGTGCACCTCGGTTCCGTCTTTACTCTTAAACTTTGTCTCCTCGACCCGGCCTAGCTGAATTTGGGCGAGAAAGGCGTCGTTTTGTTTAGTCAGGCAGCGCGGCCCCTCGCTGGTCGAAAGGAAAATCTCGTAAGGGCGATCGGGCGTGCTGGCTCGGATCACGACTCCGTCGTTCTTCGCGACGCTGTAGGCAGTCACCATCCGACGACCACCCATTACTGGTGCAGGCGAACTGTTGGGTCCCCAGGTCCCATCGACGTTCACCATCTGCTCAAGGGTCTCAGCGCCGTCGTTCTCTTCGATAAAATAAATGGCCTGGCCACGTAGATTCCAGCGTGGGTGGGACGCGTTCCGATCCTTGACCGCGGTCAGATATTCCGGGTTGCCGCCCGCTGCGGGAATGATCGCGAGTGAATGCGTGGCGTATTCAATCTTCTTTGGATCGCCTCCGTGAATGTAAGCGATCGTTTTGCCATCCGGACTCCAGGCAGGCGGGCTCTCCCAGTCGGGATGGCAATCCGCTTCGGGGGTGGTGGTAAGCTGGCGTTCTTTCGCACCCGTCTTCGCGTCGATCAGGTAAACATCCCAGTTTTCTGTCCGGTCTGGATCTTTGTCGCGATTGGTGACAAAGGCGATTTGCCGACCATCAGGCGACCAGGCCGGTAGAATATCATCATGTTGGCCACTCGTTAGGTCAGCCAATTGTCGATTGGGCAGATCAAACAACTTGAGGTGCGACCAGCGGTTCGTGAGGTAGCCGTCGATGTCTTTCTTAAATTGATAACGATTGATCACGATCGGCGGGACCGTCTTTTTTTCCTTCTCCTTCGCCTCCGGCTCCCGTGGATCAGGATCATGCAACACCAGGACGATCCGCTTCGAGTCCGGCGACCAGGCAAAGTCCTCGACGCTGCCCTTTTCCTTGGTCAGTTGTTCGGCTTCGCCACCCGCGCTGGAAAGAACCCAGAGTTGATCATTCTCGTGTTCATCTGTTCGGCTGGAAAGAAAAGCGATCCATTTGCCGTCCGGACTCCAGCGGGGATGTGTTTGCTGATTTTCGCCGAAAGTAAGCGGACGATTTTCGGCGCTGTCGCATTTCGCAAGCCAGAGGTTCTTCGCTTCCTTATCTTTTTTCAGGTCAATCGTTCCGACAACGTAAACGACGCTCTGCCCATCCGGTGACAGATCCGGTTCGTCGACATCACGAATCGCAGCGAAGTCTTCGGGCTTGAGCGGGCGCCGGGCTTCTGCGCCTAACGAGAATTGGACAGCGAGAAAGGATAAAAGCAGAGCCAAACGCGTTTCCATAACGGATCAGCAAGTACACGATCCGCTTCCGCCGCGCGAGAAAGTTCGTCCTTTGGATTGGGCTCAGTCGCTAGCTGCGCCCGGACTTATCGTAAAAGAGAATGTTGATGAGCAGCGCAATGCCGCCGCCGGCCGCCGCCAGAAAGAAAATAATCGCCAAGCCGGGATAACCCCAAATGCGGAAACTGGTATCGACCCGCATCAGCAGCGCCGCGCCCACGATAAGCGCGGCAAGGATAAGTCCAACCGTAATGCGGTTCGCCACCTTTTGGAATCCTTCGACCAGAGTTTGTTCATCAATCGCATCGACTGAAATCTTCAGTTCGTTGTTGGAAATCGCGTCGATGATTTTGTTCACGCGAGCTGGCAAACGCTGAATCAGATCCTTCAATTCGAGCACACCGCTGAAAAGGTTGCCCGGTGAAAGACTTCTCGTTAGGCGCTGACGCAGAATCTCTGCGGCATTGCGGCGGATGGACGCATTCGGATCGAACTCCGGCTCCAGTGCTCGGCCGACCTGATCGAGATTGAGGAGCGTCTTCCCCAACATCGAAAGTTCGGGCGGAACACGAATACCGCTCTCTGCCGACGTCTGGGTCACTTCGAGCACAAGCCGGCCAACCTGCATCTGTTCGACGGTGGCGCTTTTCTGTTTCGCAACGATCTCGCTAATCCGGCGAGTAAACTCCTTATTGTCAAAACCCTCCTTCCGCTCGCCGATTTTGATCGCGATATTGGCAGCGTCTTCGCCGTGACCTTCTGAAATCGCCAGGAGCAATTGCAGCAAATCCTCCTGCAAACGCGGCATGATGCGGCCGACCATGCCGAGATCGAGAAGCGCAATCCGGTAATCCGGAGTGATGAAGACATTGCCCGGATGCGGGTCGGCGTGAAAAAACCCATCCACCAAAATCTGCTCGAGATACGCGCGGAAGAGTTCCTCGGCCAACGCCGTACCATCGAACTCCATCCGGCCCAGCGGATTCAGTTCTGTAATCTTTTTCCCAGGAACGAATTCCATCGTCAGAACGCGGGATGTGCAGTAGTCGGGAATCGGAGCGGGCACGATGACACGCGGGAAATCGCGCAGCTGTTCGCGCATCGTGCGGAGATTGCTCGCTTCCTGCCGATAATCGAGCTCCTGCAAAAGACTGCGCCGGAACTGATCGAGCAGATTACAAAATTCGTAGCGCTGGCCGAGCTCCGTGTGCTTGTCGAAAAACTCGGCGATGTCTTCCAACGCCTCGAAATCCTCCACCATGCGCTCGCGAATATTCGGCCGCTGCACCTTCACTGCGACTGGCCGCCCATCGCGCAGGACCGCGCGATGCACCTGGCCTAACGACGCCGCCGCCATCGGCTGATCCTCGAACTGCGAGAAGGCTTTGGATAACCGCACACCCAGCTCCTCATTCACAATTTTCTCCACCTCACCAAAGCTGAATGGCTCGACCTTATCCTGTAAGCGCGAGAGCGCTTCCAGATAGGGCGGCGGGAGCAACTCGACCCTGGTGGAAAGCAATTGGCCCATTTTGATAAAGGTGGGGCCAAGTTGCTCGAGATCAGCGGCGAGTTCCTCCGCCTTGGCCTTTTCTTCGGGTGGAATCTGTTGCTCGGCGGAAAGCGCTTCGCTCAATCCGGTTGTTTTCACCAGATCGGACCGGCCATATTTCATAAAGATCCACGCAATCTGCCGATAGCGGTTGAGATGTTGCGGCTTGAGCGAGATTCTCATCTTGTTGTGAAACGAAACTCGGCCATAAATCGGCTCCCTAATGAGACTTGGCCGTGATTTTTGCCTGGCTAAATAAGCGCGACTGGAAACGCCCGGGACCTATCGTCACGATGGCGGTACAGAATGCGCACTCGCTCGCGAACCTGGGACATGAAACCCATCTGTTTGTGGGCGCCGGCGAAGTCGCTTCAAATATCGAGAGCGATCTGCGCGAATTCTACGGGCTCGAGCCAGTGGAAACGCTGCAGGTGCACCGGTTCGAAAGATGGAGAATCGGGCATTCGCGACTGGCGTTGCCGATTTATCTGCGCACCTCTCGCGCGATTCGCCAGCTCGCCCAGAGAGGTCCGATCGCCGTCATCACGCGCGACGCGACTTTTCTGCCGCTGCTCGCGCGACTGCGCCGCCGCTTCAAAGTTCGCGCCTTCTATGAAGCGCACGATCTTTATGCTGACCTGTCGTGGCGCACGGATCGCGTGAAGCTAGGTGATCGTCGGCAAGGTTGGCTCGAACGAACCTTTCTGCCCAAGCTTGATGGGCTGATCTGTCTCACCAGCGCTCAGCAAGACCTCTATGCCAAGGTGCTACCGCAAGTTAGATCCTGCGCGATTCCTCTTGGCACGAACGACTTTTTCGCGGCGGACGTCGAACTCCGTCGTGGCCGTCGAACGCTGGCTTATGTCGGTCGACTTAGTTCCGACAAAGGTCTCAAGGTGATGCTAAAGGCTCTCCCCCAGTTCGCTGCTAATAACATCCGACTCGCTTGTTTCGGCGGTTGGGAACCGCACATCGCACAGCTACAAGAACGGCTGAAAGCACGTGGCTTGGAACAGTGGGTCGAGTTCGCCCCTTTTCGTGCGCCGGTAGAATTTCAGAGGCGATTGGGCGAGACCTCGAGCATCGGTCTCGCGCTGCTACAAGATGGTTTTTATAACCGTTATCTCACCTGTCCGGTCAAGGTGCTCGATTACTTGTCACACGCGTTGCCGATCATCGGCAGCGATTTACCATCGGTGCACGAGACTGCGGGCAATGCCGCGGCCTATATTAAGCCGGACGATTCCGCCGAACTCGTGCGCCTCGTGACAAAGCTACTCGATGACGCGAACGCTTATCAGCGCGCGACCAGTCTCTCCCGCGCTCGCGCGCGGGAGTTGTCCTGGCCAAATCGCGCCGCCGCGATTGTTCGTTTCGTGGAGGAAAGCGGCTAGTCGTTAGGCGACCAACTGCGGGTAACTCGCTCGATCGTCTGCTTCGAGCCAGTCAAAGGTCGGAGTTTCGGGATCCAATCCGAGTTTGCTAGTCTCAGACACAAAGAATTCCCGCTTCTCCGGAACGTTGTAGAGGCTCGACTTGAGCATCTCTTCACGCCACTGAGCCTTCTCGGCCTGGCTCTTTGGCTGGCCGTGATTGTCGACCCATTTCGCCATCTCCTCGTCGCTTTTTCCTCCTCCGACCGCGGCCTTGAAATCGTTGCCAACAATGCCTTTCCATCCAAAAAGCATGTTATCGAGCGGACAGTCGAAATGATATTCGCCGATGTTGCCCGCCAGCAGGGCGCGGCATTTATCCAAGGTTCGTCCCAGAATCACATAGTCGCCGACACGAGTCTTCGGACTGCGCGGCGCTTCCTTAGTCAGGTCTTTTCCAATTACGTTTTGTTCCATCTGAAAAACTACCGGCGTGACTTTGATTCGGCAACCGGTCGGCAATTTGCGGAACGAGGGACGCGCTCACCCGCTTAATTTCGAATCAGATAATATGAGTTTACAGAAAGAAACTATTTCCACTTTGAATGACCTGATCGAAACGCTGAAGGACGGTCAGGAAGGATTCAGACAATCAGCCGAAGGAGTAGACGACCCCCAATTGAAGAGCGTTTTCGACGAATATTCGCTGCAACGTTCGAGGTTTGCCGGCGAGCTGCAAAGCGAAGTCAGAGGCATGGGCGAGCCTGATCCGGAGAATTCCAGCAGCGTCGCCGGTTCAATGCATCGTGCCTGGATCAACGTGAAGAGCGCGGTCACGAGCCGCGACCGCCACGCCATTCTTGCCGAGGCCGAGCGTGGTGAAGACTCTGCCGTCAGCGCATACAAAGGTGCGATGGAGAAGGATTTGCCAGCGCCGATCAAAAGCATCGTGGCCAGACAGGCAACGCAAGTGAAAGAGGCGCACGACAGAATTCGCAGCTTGCGCGACGCGACCGCTTAGAAACAACGATTTAGTGTGTGTGGTTCAAGCAGGCGGAACGCTCCGGCGTTCCGCCTTTTGCGTTGCCCGATATCCGGGCTTTTCTTCGAACGCATTTCGTGCGGATTTGTCTCATCATGCCTATGAGATCAACGCAGGAACTCACCCAGCAGGTCCAAGAGCTGGGACAATGGATTTCGCCCGTCCGCGAGCAGGTCGGTCACGTCGTGGTCGGACAGAAATATCTGGTCGACCGGCTCTTGCTCGGATTGCTCGCCAACGGTCACATTCTTCTCGAAGGCGTGCCCGGTCTGGCGAAGACGCTCACGGTCAAGACGATTGCAGCCTGTATTCGGACGGGTTTTCAGAGGTTGCAGTTTACTCCCGATCTGTTGCCAGCGGATCTGATTGGCACGCTGATTTACAACCCTCGTAGCGGCGAATTTTCGACCAAGCTCGGTCCGATTTTTTCAAACTTGATCCTGGCCGACGAAATCAACCGGGCGCCGGCAAAAGTGCAGAGCGCGCTGCTCGAAGCGATGCAGGAGCGCCAGGTTACGATCGGTGACAAGACCTATCCGCTGGCAGATCCGTTTCTCGTTCTGGCGACGGAGAATCCGCTCGAACAGGAAGGGACTTATCAACTTCCAGAAGCGCAGCTTGATCGTTTCATGCTCAAACTAAACGTAGGCTATCCCGCGAAGCAGGAAGAGCGGCGCATCCTTGATTTGATGGCAACCTCCACGCCGGACTTGCACGTCGATTCGGTGGTCGATCCCGCACAAATCATCGCGGCGCGTTCGCTCGTGAACCAGATCTATATCGACGAGCGAGTGAAGGACTACATCGTCGATGTCGTCTGGGCGACGCGTGAGCCGGCCTCCTACCGACTCGAATTGGAAGGCTTGGTCCGCTACGGAGCTTCCCCGCGCGCTACAATCTATCTAGCCCTCGCCGCTCGCGCCTACGCGTTCCTAAATGGCCGAGGTTATGTTACCCCGCAGGACGTTAAGAGTATCGGACCGGATGTCCTGCGCCATCGCATCATTGTTAGCTACGAAGCCGAGGCCGAGAGCGTGACAAGTGAAACGGTGATCGAACGAATCTTTGCAGGATTGCCGGTGCCGTGATTCGCGTAACGCAATTGCAACTTCTGCGACCGCGCCGCGGCCCCCAAAGATGACCGAAACCCAAAAAACACCCGCGGAAATCTTGAAGAAGATCCGCGCGCTCGAGATCAAGACCAAAGGCCTCGTTCAATCAGCCTTCGCTGGTGATTACCACAGCGTTTTCAAGGGACGCGGGATGAATTTCGAGGACGTCCGGGAATATCAACCCGGCGATGAAATTCGCGCGATCGATTGGAACGTGACCGCCCGGCTTGGCAACGCGTTCGTTAAGAAATTCACCGAAGAACGCGAACTCACCGTCATGCTCGTGGTGGATGTCAGCGCTTCAGGGAACTTCGGGAGCGTGACGCAATCGAAGCGTGAACTTGCGGCGGAAGTTGCTTGTCTGCTCGCCTTCAGTGCCATCCGGAACAACGACAAGGTCGGGCTGATTCTTTTTTCCGATCAGGTGGAGCTTTTCATTCCGCCCAAGAAAGGCCGTTCGCACACGCTGCGTTTGATTCGCGAAATTCTTTATTTTGAACCGCAGGGACGCGGCACACTCCCGAGCCTCGCGCTCGATTATCTCAATCACGTCGTCACCCGACGCTCGGTTGTGTTCTTTATCTCGGACTTCCAGGCGGAAGATTTCTCGCGCGCCCTCACCATCACTAGCCGGCGACACGATTTTGTCGCGATTCGGATCGATGACGAGCGCGAGGAAGTCCTTCCAGACATCGGGCTTATCACTTTGGAAGACGCGGAGACGGGCGAGCAGATAGAAATCAACACGGGCGACCGCAACATTCGCAGCCGCTTCAGTGAAGCGGCGCGGGCCCAGCAGGCCGAGACCAATCATGTCCTGCGGCGCAACAATATCGACACCATCTCGCTCCGCACGAGCGACGATTACCTGCCGGCCTTGCGGGCTTTTTTCAAACAACGGGAACGACGCATGGCGCGTCGTTAGGCTGAAGCAATGCGGATTTTCTTGGCGCAGGAATTTCACGACATCACGGGGCCGGTGGACTATTTCCTCCTCAAGCCCTGGATGATTTTTTGCGCGGTGGCGGCGACTCTGCTCGTCATCGGCCTAACGATTTGGCTGATTAAATGGTGGCGAAATCGTCCGGTGATTGGGCCGACTCCGCGTGAGCGTGCGCTCGACCTTTTGGCCCGAATAGAAACCGAGATCGACAAGCTCACTCCCTATCAATTCAGCATCAAGGTCTCGGACATTCTCCGTCGCTACGTGACCGAGCAATATCAGTTGCCGGTTACACGCCAGACTTCGGTCGAGTTTCTCAACATGCTCGCGGCGACTTCTTTCAGCGGCGATGAACAATCGTTGCTGACGGATTTTCTGAATCGATGCGACCTGATTAAGTTTGCGCGCTACGACGCCACGCGGGAAGACAGCCGCCTCCTGCTCAACGAAGCCAATCGTTTTGTGAAGGGAGGCGTGCTTGAGCCTGCCTAATTTACTTTTTCCAAATTCAACCTGGGGATTTTCTTTCGCGCACCCCTGGCTGTTGCTTCTCCTTCTTCTCGTTCCGCTGCTCGCATGGCTGCGAGGCCAGCGCGGCGCGGCGGCGGCGCTGGTTTTTTCCTCGACCGCAACTCTCCGTGCGCTCGGGCGTCGGAGCACCTCCCGAGCGGGCCGCATCATGCATGGGCTGCTCTACTTGGCGCTGACCCTTCTGATTGTTGCACTGGCCCGGCCGCAGCTCGGCAAAAGTCTGACCGAGGTCGAGGCGAGCGGCATCGACATCATGGTCGTGCTCGATGTTTCCGGTTCGATGTTGACCAAAGATTTCACGGTCGGCGGCGATTCCGCGACACGCATCGACGCAATTCGCGAGGTCACTCGAAAGTTTATCGAAGCTCGGCCTAACGATCGCGTCGGCATCATCGCATTCGCGGGCCGACCGTACGTCGTGAGCCCGTTGACCCTCGATCACGACTGGCTCCTGCAGAATCTCGAAAGAGTACGGATCGGACTCGTCGAAGATGGAACCGCAATCGGTTCAGCGATGGCGGCCGCCGCCAACCGACTGAACGACAAGAAATCAAAAAGCCGCGCGATCGTTCTCTTAACCGACGGAGAAAATAACGCCGGAAAAATTCCACCGAATACGGCCGCCGAAGCAATCAAAGCGCTCAAGATTCAGCTCTACGCCGTCGGTGCGGGAATCAACGGCATCGCGCCTGTGCCGGTGTTTGATCAAACCAACGGTAAACCCGTCACCGACGTCGCGGGCAACATCATTTATCAGAATCAACGGGTGCAGTTTAACGAAAAGGGCCTGAAAGAGGTTGCCCAAATCGCTGGCGGCCAGTTCTTCCGCGCGACCGATACTGACTCGCTCGAAAAAATTTATGGCGACATCGACAAGATGGAGAAGTCGACTGTCTCGGTAAAAAAATATCAGCAATACCGGGACCTTTTTCCTGCCTGCCTGATGACCGGCGCAGGGCTGCTGCTCGCGGAGCTCCTACTTTCACAAACGATTTGGAAAAAGCTGCCATGAGCTTCGGAAATCCATCCTGGCTTTGGGCCTTACTCGTGTTGCCAATCCTGGCGTTTTTCTTCGCGCAAGCCGAACAGAGAGGCGCAGAGAAACTGCAAAAGTTCGTGGCGGCGCGCTTACTCCCGCAACTCGCTGGAACTGTGAACCGAGGCCGTCGAATTTTTCGCTTTGTCCTGCTCCTCCTCGTTCTCGCTCTCGTGATTGTCAGCCTGGCGCGTCTGCGCTGGGGCTACGCTTACGATGAAGTTAAACGGAAGGGAATCGATCTCCTCGTCGCCGTCGATGTCTCGCGGAGCATGCTTTCAAATGACGTCCAACCCAGCCGTCTCGACCGCGTCAAACTGGCTACTCAGGATTTGCTCAATGAGCTGCAGGGTGATCGCGTCGGCCTGATCGCATTTGCCGGGCGCTCCTTCCTTCAGGCGCCACTCACAATCGATTACGACGCCGCGGTCGATTCGATCAACGAACTCGACACAAAGATCATCCCCGAAGGTGGAACGAATATTTCCGATGCGATCGCGCTCGCGACGCGGACCTTCGGCAAATCAGCGATCGGAAATCGCGCGCTTATCATTTTCACGGACGGTGAGGACTTGAGCGGCGATGCAGTGCGCGCGGCGAAGGCGGCGAGTGAAGCGGGCGTCCAGATCTTTACGATCGGGGTTGGAACCCCTAGCGGTTCGCTGATTCCGATCCAAAGCGACAACGGCGGAACCGCTTTCGTCAAAGACGAAAAAGGCGAAGTGGTCAAATCGAAGCTCGATGAAACTCGCCTGCGCGAGATTGCCCAGGCCGCGAACGGATTTTACCTCCATCTCGAAAACGGCCCGCGCACCATGCAGCAGCTGTTCAATGACGGCCTGGCGAAGATGCAAGTGGCGGATATCAACGCGCGCTTATCGCGGACGCCGATCGAGCGGTATCAGTGGCCACTCGCAGCGGCTATTCTGCTCTTCGCGATAGCGCTTTTGATCAATGATCGGAAGGGGGCTCGCAGGGTGATGTCTGCTGGAGGGACGGGCGCCGTCCCGTCCGCGGCTCAGAAACTCGGACGCCACAGCGGGCGTCCCTCCAGCGTTGTCGCGATGATCGCTGTTTTTGTCGTCACCGCTACCCGGATGCAGGCCTCATCGCCCGGGCTCGACTTGTATAACCAGCAGAAATTTCCTGAGGCCTACGACCACTTCCAAAACACGCTGAAGGAAAATCCCGGGGCGCGGGTGACCGATCGGATTCAGTTCGATGCCGGGGCAGCCGCTTACAAGATGAAGGATTACAACAAGGCGCTCCAGTCATTCAGTCAGGCTCTGCTCTCGAAGAATCCGCATCTCCAAAGTGAAAGTCACTACAACCTCGGCAACACCCTGTATGAGCGCGGTGAGGCGGAAAAGACCGACGAGAAAAAGCTCGCGAACTGGGAAAGCGCGCTCCCGCACTACGAGGAAACGTTGAAGGCAGAACCGCAAAATAAGAACGCGAAAGACAACTACGAGTACGTCAAAAAGAAGATCGAAGAGCTGAAGAAGAAACAGGAGCAGAACAAGCAGGACCAAAAACCGCCGCCCTCGCCGAGTCCTTCACCCTCGCCTTCACCGCAAAAGGATCAAAACAAAGATCAAAAGCAGCAGGACAAAAATCAGCAACAAGACAAGAACGATCAGAAGGATCAGAAGGATCAGAAGGATCAGAAGGATCAGCAGCAACAACAGCAGCAGCAATCACAGAACAACGACGGCAAGGGCAACGGCCAAAAGTCCGAGAAGAATCAGAGTTCGCCCAGCCCGACGCCCACACCCAGTCCAGAACCTTCTCCGGGCCAGTCGGCGAGCCCAAGTCCCTCGCCTGGAGAAGAAAAGCAGAATGAAGGCGCGGGCGAATCGCCGACTCCTTCACCCACTCCCGGGGAACAGCCCGAGAGTTCGCCGACACCCGGAAATGAAGGAACGCCTTCCCCAACGCCAGGTTCCGCAGACGAGAGCGGAAATGAAAACGGAGAACAACCCAGCCCGAGCCCGGCGGGTACGCCTGAAAAACCACCGACCGGTGACGTCAAAGGCGCCAATGATGAAAAGCCGAAGGAAAATGAGCAAGCGACTGAGGCCGAAGCAGAACCGGAAAAGGAAGGCGAGATGAGTCCGAAACAAGCGGCTGCCCTCCTGGAATCGATGAAAGACGAAGAGCAGAAAGTGCAGCTTGATGAACACCGCCGTGTGCGTCCTGTCTATAAGGACTGGTGAGGTCGGTTTGGTTTTGATGTGCGATATTTGATTTGAAAATGGCTCTCTCACGGCTCGCCAAGCTCTTATTCGCAATCCTGCTCGTATTCGTACTGACGAAAACGACATGGGCCGATGAGCCATCGGTCACAGCGGTCCTGACCAGTTCGGAAACGGAAGTCGATCGACCGGTTCAGTTGCAGATCAAAGTGTCGGGGGACAACAGCGCGAGTCCGCCAGGCGAAATCGCGGTCGACGGCCTGGACATTCGCTACACCGGCCAGTCGCAGCTCATGGAAGGCCGCAATTTTCGGTTCACCTACAGTATCGTTTACAGCTACACGATTCTTCCCCTCAAGGCGGGCACGTTTACCATTCCACCACAACCCGTTCGAACCAGCGGAGGAACGCTCCGCACGCCTGCTCTGACTCTGAATGTGGCGGCGAATGACGACGGTTCGACGACTTCGCGGCGTGGCGGCAATCGCGGCGCGGGCGGTAATGCGATTGACGAAAAGAAGATTGTGTTCGCGGAATTAATTATTCCAAAAACAACTGCCTACGTTGGCGAGACCATTCCGGCCGAGATCCGACTCGGAATCAATACACGCGTCCCACACCGCCTCATCGAGGGCGCAACACTGAGTGGACAGGGGTTCACCGCCGCACGGATGCCTAATCCGGCACAGAGCATGGAGTCTGTGAATGGCCGTTCCTATGAGGTCGTGACTTTTAAGACGGCGATCACCGCCGTCCGCAGTGGCAAACTCGAAATCGCGGCCAAGGATGCCAAGGCAATCATTCAGGTTCCACGCCGCAGCAATGGCGCTCGTCAGCGTTCGCCGTTCGATATTTTCGGCATGGACGATCCATTTTCCGATCCTTTCTTCAACGATCCTTTCGCGGGTATTGGAGAACAGCGAGAAATAAAGTTCTCGAGCGAGACGACAACGCTCGACATCAAGCCGCTGCCGCCGAACGCCCCGGCAACTTTCACAGGCGCGGTGGGAATTTTTTCCCTAACCGCTGACGTAAAACCGAAGACAGCGCAGATCGGCGATCCGCTCACGGTCACGGCAAATATTTCCGGTCGCGGCAACTTCGACAGGGTTTCTGCGCCCGTGCTGGAAAACGATCACGGTTGGCACACCTACCCGCCGGGCTCGAATTTCAAAGCGGACGACGATGTCGGCATCAGTGGGAGCAAGACCTTCGAAATGGTTTTCGCGCCTAACGAACAGAAAAAAGCTGTGCCGCCCCTCGTCTTTACCTTTTTCAATCCGCTTAAGGAAGCGTACGTGACGCTCAAGAGTGACCAAATGCCGGTGGTGGTCCAAGGCGGCGCCGCCCCTTCGGCAACCCCGGCGATAGCGAACGCCTCCGCCAACCCGCCGGCAGCCTCAGCGCGTCCCACGGTCGCGCCGCAAGCCCAGGATATTCTTTATCAGCTGACGGACCACGCAGGTTGGGAAAAGACGTTTACGCCGGTTTTTGTTCAGCCCGTTTTTTTGGCGGCACAGGCAATTCCATTTCTCGGCTTGATCGGTTTCTTTGGTTGGCAAACTCAGAAACGCCGCCGGCGGAATCGGGAAGGGCAACGCCGCGCTCTTTGGGAGCAGGAGACGGCGGACCTACAACGCAAGCTACGCCAGGCGAATGATCCGCCGGATAAATATTTCGCGGAAGCTTTGCGCGTGGTGCAATTGAAGACCGCGCTCGCGTCTTCCGACCGCAAGGTTGAGCCCAACGGAGTCGATGCCGAGCTCGCGGTGGCCGCCTTCGATTTGCCGGCAGAAAAGCGAGACCGGATGCGCGAACTCTTTCGACGGAGCGACGAACTGCGCTACAGCGGGCAGGCCAATGGCAACGGTATCGTGGCCAAGGAAACGCAACGCGAAGTGCTCGAGCTAATCGACAGTCTGACCTGAGATGCGCGGATCAATTTCCATTTTGATTGCGGCCGCAGCACTGTCCTTGAGCATGGCATCGCCGGTCGCGGCGCAAGAGGACGCTGTTTTCACCAAGGCCAACTCGGATTTCGCCGCTGGCAATTTTTCCGCGGCCATCAACGGCTACGAATCGCTCGTCAAAAATCGCCACTGGAATGCGAGTTTGTTTTACGATCTGGGTAACGCGTATTTCCGGACCGGCGATCTCGGTCGCGCCATTCTGAATTATGAACGTGCGCTGGCTCTCGATCCTGCACAGGCCGAAGCGCGCGCCAACCTGCAATTGGTCCGCGACCAGGCGCGCGCGCTGGAGTTGAAACCCAGTTGGATCGAAGAGCATCTCAGCTTTTTGACTCCGGCACAGTACACGTGGCTCGGCGCCATCGCTTTCTGGTGCGCGGTCGGAATCCTCTGCGGCCTTTATTTTTCACAGCGTCGTGCGGTTGTCTGGATTTTTGCGTTTCTTTTATCGACCACCCTGGCGATCGGAGCTGCTCTGGTGGTTTATCGGCTCGAAACCGGTCGAGCAGGACGAGATCTCGCGATAGTCACTCGCAAGAATATCCAGGCGCGCCTCGCGACCGCGGAAAGCGCGGGAACTGTCCTGGTCCTCCCGCCGGGCAGCGAAATCAAGATTCTGAGCACGCGCGGCGACTGGCTCTACGCCGATTTGCCTAATGACCTGCAGGGCTGGATTCCTGCGGCCAGCGCGGAACGCGTGCGTTTGTAATCTGGAAGGGCCTTTGTGCCCCGCGCCGCCGCGGCTACTTTAGAAATCTCGGCACGAAGGCCGCTTCAATTTTTTTACCCATGAACGCCGAAATGGATATCGGAACGAACAAAAAAGCGTTCCAAATAAATCTCGATCGGAAGCACTACGGGACCTTTGCGGAAATTGGCGCCGGACAGGAAGTGGCGCGCCGCTTTTTTCAGGTGGGAGGCGCCTCCAGCACGATCGCAAAAACAATGTCGGCCTACGACATGCAGTTCAGCGACGCAATTTATGGCGCGACGGATCGCTACGTGAGCCGGGCTCGACTACAGAAGATGTTGGATCACGAGTATCGGCTCCTGATCGAGCGGCTTGATCAGAAAATGGGTGATAAACGGACTTTCTTTGTTTTCGCCGACACAGTCGCAGCGCGAACCTTCAAGCAGCAAAACGAATCGCACGGCTGGCTTGGGATGCGCTTCCAATCGGAAACACGCGGTGTTCCAAGCGAGATCATCATTCACGTGCGCATGCTCGACGAGGCGAACGTGGACCAGCAGGAAGCGCTCGGGGTGATGGGCGTGAACTTGATCTACGGCGCCTTCTACTACCATCAGCCCGAGAGGTTGATCGCCTCCCTCCACGAAAATCTTCCGCCGGAGCGCATTCAGGTGGACATGATCAAGTTTAGCGGACCCGCCTACGAGGGCGTCGACAACAGACTGATGAGCTTGCAACTCGTGAGCCAGGGTCTGACCGATGCGGTCATGTTCACGGCTGACGGCGAGTCCGTGCAGCCAGCTGAGATTCTGCACAAGAAAGCTATCATCATTGAACGCGGGAGTTTTCGCCCGGTGACTTACGCCACTAACGACATGCTGGACGGCGCGCGGAAAATTTATCTTAGCCAGCCGGAGGCGAAGGAGGAAGACCTGGTCGTGCTGATGGAAATGACGCTCGAAAATCTGCTCGCGGAAGGTGGACTCGACCACGCTGATTTTCTCGCGCGCGTGGATATTCTCGGCACGTTAGGCCGGACGGTCTTGATCTCGAAGTTCGGCGAATACTATCGGCTCGCCGGGTATTTGTCGCGTTACACAAACCGCATGGTTGCACTCGTCATGGGCGTGCCGAGTTTGCACGAAATTTTTGAGGAAAAATATTACGTCAATCTAGAGGGCGGCATCCTTGAAGCGCTCGGCCGCATGTTCAAGAGCGGACTGAAACTTCTGGTTTATCCGATGGAGGATGAAGAGACCGGCGAGTTGATCACGGCCAAACGCCTGCAGGTCGCGCCCAATCTGCGCCATCTTTACCAATATTTGATCGACAACGGCTTCATCCAGGAGATCGAAAACTTCGAGCGCAGCTACCTGAAGATTTTCCCGCCCACAGTCTTGGCGAAAATGCGTGCTGGCGATCCCGCCTGGGAAAGCATGGTGCCGCCGGAGGTTGCGCATATGATCAAGGCCCGCGGATTCTTCAGCTATTCCGACTCCGTCGCCGCGTGATTCGTCGCCGTTGCGAAGCGGCCGGGAAATTTCGCAAACCAGGCGTAACCGGCACGGTTTTCGCTTTAAAAGCGTCACAGCATGGCCAAACGCGCGAATTCCGTCATTGGTATCGATCTGGGCAAGCACGTTTTCAAAAGTGTGCTTCTCCAACGCAAGGGAGAGCATCGGTTCGTCCTGACAAACTACGCTTCTCGCGCCGTTCCGGAGGAGATCACGTCCTCCGACGAACTGGCGCACCAGGTGAAATTGCTCCTGAAAGATTTCGGCGGGAGCGCTAAATGTTGTGCTCTGGCCGTCTCCGACCCGACCGGCATCCTGCGCATTATTGAACAGCCCAACACTCCGGTCGAACTGCTCAGGAGTGCCCTGCGCCTCAACGGTCTCGCGGTCCTGAATCAGGAATGCAAAGATTTTGTGCTCGATTGCGCGCCGGTCTCGGCCGTCGCGCTGGCCGGCGTAGCACCCGACGGCGCGGTGGTGCAAAACTCGGGGGGCAAGACCCGTTACCTCGTTGGCGGAATGCTCCGTCCCGCGGTGAAACAGATTTCGGAAGCGATCACGAAGACGAAGCGCACGGCCGGCATCCTGCAATTGGCGCCAATTTGTTCCTTCAACGCGTTCGAGTTCGCCTACCCGGAAATTTTCAAAAATGAAGCCTTCCTCCTCCTCGACATGGGGCACTGCCAAAGCACGGTCCTGATTGGTCGGAAGACGGAGTTGATGCTTGTCCGAAGCGTCGACTACGGCGGCAAGCTTTTCGGCGAAGGGCTGACCGCCGAAGGGGCGCTGAGTCCGGAGACCGCCCGGGTTCTTATGCAGGAAGGTGACGCGGGCATGGCAGAGACCTGCCGCAACTCACTTCTTGATCTCGCAACGGAGGTGCGCAACTCAATCGGATTCTTCGAGGGCCAACACGAAGAGAGCCTTCACCGAATTTTTGTCTCCGGCGGCATGGCCAAGGCCGAAATGATTTTGCAAACCCTGAGCGATGAGCTCGGTTTGCCCTGCGAACTTTGGGATCCCCTCGAAACCTGTGAGGTCGCATTGCCGGCGGCCAAACGCCAGGCGCTGGCACGAGAATTTGTCTCTCTCAACGTGGCGTGCGGCGCAGCCATCTCCTACCTGAAAGCCGCCTGACGCATGGCCCTTCAACTAAATCTCCTACACGAAGAAATCACTGAAGAGCGCCAGCGGAAGCGCGATCCGCTCAAGCTTGGTGTCATCGCCCTCTGTTTCTTCGGCGCGATCCTTTTCGTTTATTACGGCTGGAACGCCTACCAAACCCTCCAGATCAAGAGTCAGCTGAATGCCGCCCAAGCCGAATGGAACGCAGTCGAACCGAAAACCACTGCCGCACAGAAGCGGGCGATCGAGCTTCATCAAATCATCGACAGCACAAAGGTCCTGGACGGCTTGATCGAGGGCCGCTTTTATTGGGCGCCGTTCCTGGCTATCATTTCCCATTGTGTCGCTCCCAATGTGCAGCTGACCGTGCTCGACGGCAGCATTGCCGAAGGTGATCATTCCATTGCGGTCACGCTCGAAGGCGTTGCCGCCGCCCGCGAACCTCGCGCCGCGGCCGAAGATTTGCGGCAACTTTTGATCGAGCAGCTGGAGAAGAAATACAGCACCCCCAAGGTGACCTTCAAAAATCTCGAGGATCTCGATACCCTCGTAAACGTGAGCGGTGTTCCGACAGCGAGTGCTCGTTTTGTTTTGAGCATCAACCTCAACCCGAAGGGAGCGGAGCCGACTAACGCAAACGAGCCTGCGAAGGAAGCTGCGAAACCGAAATGACGCCGATAAAGTTAAACAAAGACCAGATCCAGAAGATCGTCCTGAGCGTCATCGGATTCATTGGTCTCATTTACTGCTACTTCAATTTCTTCCTCGGACCTCTGAATCGAAGTCGCGAATCGATGAACAAGACAATCGCCGAATTGCAGGCCAAGACTGCGTCGTCCAAGAACGAAATCAAAAAGACAGACAATCTTGAGACCGAAGCCAAACAAGCGACCGGGCGCTACGAGGCGTTCAAGCGGACAACGGCGGAGGGCGCTCCGATTGCGTGGTTCCCACCCAAGATGCGCACGTTTTTTAGCAATCAAGGTATCGACAAGGGGAACGTCCGCCTGGAGTCGAGCGCAGACTTCTCCCAACCCGAGCTGTCGAATTGGCTGAAAGACTCGTGGGTGATCGATCTGCCACAAAGCGATTACGGCGTTCTCGGAAGAGCGATTGCTGAACTGGAAAACACACAGGCGCTCACCTCAGTCCAAAAAGTTTCGATCCGCGCCATCCCAGACGTACCCCAATACCAGCAGGTCGCGCTCGCAGTGCAAACTGTCCTCGTTAAGAAATGAAAACCTTTTTCCTGGTCGCTTGTCTAACGAGTCTGCTCTTCGCCTCCACCCGAGCCGGGGATGACGCGACCGCGCCGGCGTCTGCCCCCGCGTCAAGGTCTGCCGCTGGGCCTGCCATCGAGTTAAAGCAAAAATCGTCCTTCGATGGCGCTCCCGCCGATCGTGATCCTTTCTGGCCCATCGGTTGGAAAAAACCGGGACCGAAAGCTGCGACCACCGGCCCTGGCCCGGACCTCACCCCCGCTTCCTTCTCCCTGACTTCTGTCACAATGGGAGACGCCGGACAGCGCTTCGCCATCCTGAATGGCAAGGTCATGCAGGAAGGCCAGCTGTTCGGCCTGCAATTTGGCGGCCAGGTTTATAATGTCAGCCTGAAGTCGATTGAAGACGGCCAGGTCGTCCTTGTTTATGAGGAGACTGAGATTGTCGTGCCGCTGCGGCGCAGGTAGTCGTTAGGCCGAGTCGCTGCCGCCCTTTGGGTTTCAGCGATAAAAAGGACGATAGCTTCGCGCGTTCGCCTCCAGCTTTCGACGTAATTCCTTCTGCGGATCGCTCCTTTTTTTCCCTCGCAGAACTGTGGCCACGCAGAGCCCAACCATTCCGATGAAGTCGTCAATCGCAACGTATTCAGCCGCGATCTTCCCGTCTGCCGTGCAGTTGTGATAATTGCCGAGCGCGAGACTGGCCGCTGCGCAGGTGTAATCGTAAAGCTGGTAGGCAGTTGCTTCACAGGTGCCGCCATCGAGCAGGCAGCGTTGCACCGGAATTCCCTCTTCTAGCGCCGCGACGAGAAGTTTCGCGGTCGCCGGACCATCAAAGCTCGAAACCTTATCCCCCACTCTCACGATCGGACCTTTTCCGATTTCCGCCGTGCCGCGGGGCGTGCTCGTTTCGAGGGAGAGGATGGTGACGCTAGTCGGAAGAGGTTTCGACTGCGCAAGTTTGATCGCACCCACGAAGCCCACCTCTTCAGCCCGGGTGAATAGACCAACGCAATGGACGGCCGCGCGTCTTTCTTCCAACTCGCGAAAAAGACAAATGATCTCCGCACAGCCTAGTAAATCGTCGCAAGCACGGGAATGGATTTGCCGGTTCCGAATCTCAAACGACGGCAAGTCCCACATCGCAAAATCGCCAAACGATCTTGTTTTTGGATTGGTTCGATAACGCTCTGGGACAGAACCAAGGAACGTCATTTCCCCATCCTTACCGCGGACCCAGCCCGGGTGATCCATATGCGCCGCGAACGCCCATTCGAGTTTTCCTCGTCCGCGCTGGTAATGCGCAATCACGTTCCCAAAACCATCGCGGGCGAATTTTACGTGTGGGCACCGACCCAGTTGCTCTTCGATTTCCGATCGGACTGCATCTTCATGGAACGGTGCCGTCGGCTGGTTCGCCAGCGCCTCCACGACAGCGAGCATTTCTTTCTCGCGCATGTTGCCTAACGAACTGCGGATGGGAGTTGGCCGAGAGACACGAACTCACTCTCATGCAGCACAACCGGTTTCTTCCCGCGGAGCAATCGCCACCATTGCCAGGCGCAGCCAGTGACGATTAAGAAAACCAATCCGAGAAAGGCCGCTGCGACGAGCGCGTCGATCCGCCAGATGAATGCCTGCCGCGCAATATCAATCTTCGCCGCTGCCATCGTTCCACCTTTCAGGCTGTCCGCGCCGCTCAGAAATCCAATCCTGGGATCAGGCGAGAAAATCTTCAGGTAACCGGCAGAAAATGTGACCACAATCATGAAAACAAGCGGGAACAGCGTTGTCCACATATAACGGCTCTTGCCCATCTTGATTAGAATCGTCGTGCCGAGGCAGAGCGCGATGACGGAGAGGAGCTGATTGGCTAACCCGAAAAGCGGCCAGAGACTATTGATTCCGCCTAACGGATCGATCACTCCCTGATAGAGAAACCAACCCCAGGCTCCCACGAGCAGCGCACTGGAAAAAATATTCGCGCTCCATGAATGAGTATTGCCGAACGGACGCCAGATTTGACCTAACAAGTCTTGCAGCAGAAAACGCCCGACGCGCGTTCCGGCATCGAGCGTCGTAAGAATGAAAAGCGCCTCAAACATGATCGCGAAGTGATACCAAAGCGCGAGAGCGGTGGGACTCGACGTAACGCGCGCGAACATGTGTGCCATCCCAACTGCGAAGGTGGGCGCACCACCCGCGCGCCCGAACATAGTGCTCTCGCCCAAACTCGCCGCGAGCTGCTGCATTTCGACTTCCGTCACCGGGAAGCCCGCGGACGAAACTTTCGCCACCACTTCCGTTGGCGCGCCCTTTGCATTGATCGCAAAATACTGGCCCGGCTCGAGCACGCAGGCTGCAATCAACGCCATCAGCGCGACCATCATTTCGGTTACCATCGCGCCATAGCCAATGTCGCGAATCCGCGCTTCCCGTTCGATCATTTTCGGCGTCGTACCAGACGCGATGAGGGAATGAAAGCCGGAGACCGCTCCACAGGCGATCGTGATACAGACGAAGGGAAAAACCGGGCCGGCAAAGACAAGGCCGCTCCCGTCAATGAAGCGAGAGAGAGCCGGCATTTGCAATGTCGGGTGGATCAGAATCACAGCGACCGCGAGCGCCGCGACGGTGCCCAATTTCAAGAAAGTGCTCAAGTAATCACGAGGCGTGAGCAGGAGCCAGACGGGCAACGCGGACGCGGTAAATCCGTAAACAATGACCGCCCAGGCGAGCCATTTTTGATCGTGCCGAAACCAATTCTCGATCCCGGGTAGCTGCGGCAGATATTGCCCGCCCCAGACCGCGAAGAGCAGGCCTAACAAACCAAAGACGGTGATCCATCCAACACCGACGCGACCGGAGCGAAGACCGATTCCCATGATCATCGCGACAGGTATCGTCGTCGCCATCGTGAAAACTCCCCATGGGCTTTGGGCAAGCGCCTGCACCACGACGAGGGCAAGGACAGCGAGCAAAATGACCATGATGGCAAGCACGCTGACGAGCGCGAGTGCGCCGACTGCGTTGCCGATCTCATCTTTAACCATTTGGCCGAGCGTCTTTCCGCGCCGCCGCACGGAAGCGAAGAGGACAATCATGTCGTGCACTCCGCCGCCTAACGTTGCCCCGATCAAAATCCAAAGCATTCCGGGCAGATAACCAAATTGGGCTGCGAGCACCGGCCCGACCAACGGCCCCGGTCCAGCGATTGCGGCGAAGTGATGACCAAACGCCATCCAGCGGTTCGTCGGCACGAAATCCTTTCCATCATCCACCACCAGGGCCGGGGTGGCGCGCTCATTGTTCAGGACGAGCACTTTGGTAGCGAGCCACTTGCTGTAAAATCGATAGCTGATCGCCGTCGCGCACAATCCAGCGGTCACAATCCAGAGCGCATTGACTGGCTCTCCTCGAGCCAAAGCCGCGACCGCGACCGCGCCGGCACCCAGCAACGCGATCCCGAACCAAAGCAGAAATTTCAGTAGCCGGGTCATTCCGTGGCCTGAGTATAATCTTGGCGACCGCGAATGCCTACCCTAACGAAGCGACCATCTGCTCCAGTTGCGCGAGCCGGTCGGCGAATTTCTTTTCGCGTTCCCGGTGTTCGGCGACGACTGCGGCGGGCGCGTTAGCAACGAAATTCTCGTTGGCCAGTTTCTTCCGGACTGTCACAAGCTCGGCTTCCGTCTTCGCTATTTCCTTCCCGAGGCGTTCACGCTCCGCCGCAAGATCGATCAACCCGTCCAGCGGAAGATAGAGTTCTCCCAATGGTGTTAACGCGGTTGGCGTTCCTTTGGCCGGTTTGTAATCCGGTGTGAGATCGAGCCGCTCCGCATTGAGCAGGATGCGCAACACTGACGCCTCCTCCTCCGGCACAGCACCTGAAGGTTTGAGCACAAAGACAACGCGCTTGTTCGAAGCGATCTGGAAATCACGACGCAGCCCGCGGCCCGCGATCACCGTTTCATATTTCGCGGCGGCGAATTTTTCATCGTTAGGCGTTAGGCCGTAGTGCTTTTTGAAGTCCTCGTCCAGCGGTTGCGGCCAGCGCGCAAATTGAATCGTCTTTGCTCCCTGATCCTCCGGCAGGTCGCCGTTAAAACCGAGCCCATGCCAAAGTTCCTCGGTGATAAAGGGAAGGAAGGGATGGAACAGACGCAGCGCATGGCCAAGAACGAAGTCAATCACAGCGAGCGTGTTGGCTTTGCGGGGCACGGCCTCTTCTGCGGAAAACAGACTCGCTTTGCTCGCTTCCAAGTACCAATCGCAGTATTCGCTCCAGAAAAACCGATACAGCGCCTGCGCTGCTTCGCTGAAATTGTATTCCTCGAGCGCCTGGGTAACCGCCCGGATGGCGGCATCGAGGCGCAACAGAATCCACTTGTCATCGCTGCTCAGGAGAGCCGGATTAATCTCGCCTTCGATCTCGCCGCCGTGCATTTGACGAAAGCGCGTCGCATTCCAAAGCTTGTTCGCGAAGTTCCGCCCTTCCTCGATTTGCTTTTCGTCGAACCGGATGTCCTGCCCGATCGGCGCGATCCGCATCAGGCCGAAACGCAGACCGTCCGCGCCATATTTCCCGATCAGGTCGAGCGGATCGGGCGAATTGCCTAACGACTTGCTCATTTTCCGTCCCTGTGAGTCGCGGATGATGCCGGTGAAAAAGACGCTGTGGAACGGCGCTTCGCCGGTGTACTCGAGCCCGGCCATGATCATGCGCGCGACCCAGAAAAAAATAATGTCAGGCCCGGTGACGAGATCAGTCGTCGGGTAAAATTTCGCGCGCGTTCGTCCGTTCATCGTTTCGAACGGCCAAAGCCAACTCGAAAACCAAGTGTCCAGAACGTCCGGATCCTGCGTCCAGTTTTCCGGATCCGCCGGCGGCTCGACACCTACGTGGAGCTTCTCGGGGTCCGCTTTTGAGTACCAAACCGGGATGCGATGGCCCCACCAGAGCTGACGGCTGATGCACCAATCTTGAATGTTTTCGAGCCAGTGTTGATAGACGTTTTCCCAACGCTCTGGACGAAAATGAATCGCGGCTTTTGGCCCGACAGCGGCACGGGCCTCCTCCACACGTGGATATTTTAGGAACCACTGTTCGCTCAGCCGCGGTTCGATTGGAACCCCGGCGCGTTCGCTGAAACCGACAGTGCTAGCGTGCGCCTCTTCTTTCGCGAGCAATCCGCTTTCCGTGAGCAACTCAGCTGCTTTCTTGCGCGCGACGAACCGGTCCAGACCATCAAGCTCCGGCACATCGGGGCAATTGATCGTGCCATTCGGATGGAGCGCATCGATGACCGGCAGGCCGTGGCGCTGACCGATCTCGAAATCTAGCTTGTCGTGCGCCGGAG
>Ga0207701_10000658_pt1 | contig 36131 bp, 35 predicted proteins | sample KBSSwiSSwithPhiX_FD_184294 | JGI IMG/M metagenome (GOLD analysis project Ga0207701, IMG submission 184294) | Switchgrass rhizosphere bulk soil microbial communities from Kellogg Biological Station, Michigan, USA, with PhiX - S5 (SPAdes) (version 2) | ecosystem: Environmental > Terrestrial >... | reverse complement strand
ACGCGGTGAAATGAATCGGCACGTCAGTACCCAGCTCGCGCACGATCCAGGCGGACATGGCCTCGAGTTCGGCGTCCGAGTCGTTCTTGCCGGGAATCAACAGCGTGGTGATCTCGAACCAGACGTCGGTCTCGCGCTTCAGATAGACGAGCGTGTCGAGCACCGGCTGCAGCCGCGCGCCGCAGAGCTTCACGTAGAACGCGTCGGTGAAACCTTTGAGGTCGACGTTGGCGGCGTCCATCTTCGCGTAGAACTCGCGGCGCGCGTCGACGCCGATGTAGCCGGCGGTGACGGCAACCGTCTTGATGCCGAGCGCATGGCATGCGTCGGCGGTGTCCATCGCATACTCGGCGAAGATGACCGGATCGTTGTAGGTGAAGGCGACACTCTTGCAGTTGCTCTTTGCGGCGGCCTCGGCGATGGCGGCGGGAGACGCCGCGTCCATCAGCGTATCCATTTCCCGCGACTTTGAGATGTCCCAGTTCTGGCAGAACTTGCAGGCGAGGTTGCAGCCGGCGGTTCCAAACGAGAGCACGCTGGAGCCGGGAAAGAAGTGATTGAGCGGCTTTTTCTCGATCGGATCAATGCAGAACCCCGACGAGCGGCCATAGGTGGTCAGCACCATCGCGTCGCCTTCGCGCTGGCGCACGAAGCAGGCGCCGCGCTGGCCCTCGTGCAGGCGGCAATCGCGCGGGCACAGGTCGCACTGGATGCGACCATCGTCCAGTCGGTGCCACCAGCGGCCGGGATGATTCATTGTTGCAACTCGGAAAGCCCGTTCGAGTGAATCTCGTGCTCCACCCATTTGGTCACGCCATAGCGGGAAACGTTCATTTGCGGGCTCCAGAATTCGGCCGGCAGCCCGGCCTTCTGCTTCAGCGCGGTCAGGAATTCGCGCGGATCGGGAAGTGCATCCCAGACCTGCGGCAGGAACGTGGCTCGACGTTGGCCAAATTGGAGAATCAGGCCGTCCAGCCCGGGACGAAGGCGCGCGAGCAAGTGGTCCTCGTCGACGACGTCGAGCGGCTCTTCGGCTGTCAACAGCGATACTTCAACCTTCAACTTGCCGAACTCGTACGCAGCGAGCGGTGGAAAACGCGGGTCGCCGAATGCTGCCGCTACGGCGTTGGCGCGGACGTCCACGCCGAGAGGGCGCACGGGCCGGATGGAGCCTATGCATCCGCGCAGTTCGCCCGCGAGCTTCAGGGTCACGAAGGTGGCGCCGGGTTGTGCCAACGCGGCGTGCGTCATGCACGGCTGCATCGGCAGTGCGAGTTTGTCGGCGATTGCGGCGCGCGCGATCGTCAGCAGGACGTTGCCGAGTTCAGGCGCGGCCATCGACGCCTCCGGAAAAGGCAAACGACGCATAGCCGACGACGCGTGACTTGTCGCCCGCCGTGTCGCCGGAGTTGCGCAGGTCGAGGAGTTCCGGCCGCATTCCGCGCTCGCGCGCACACAACAGCAAACCATTGATCGGCGTCGCCCCGCAGGCTTGCTCGTGGTCGAGCGTCGGCGACAGCGCCAGGATGTTGTCCGCGGTTGCCCGATCGATCGCGAGGGCCTCGGCGTAGCCGTGGTAGTGGGACAGATCGGAACTGACGACGATCAGCGTCTCGGCGCCGCCCCATAAAAGCCGGATGACGTCGGCGACCTCCCGCGGTGTCGCATCGCCGACGGCGAACGGGACGATGGTGAATTCCCCCAGCACTTCCTGCAGGAATGGCAGTTGAACCTCGAGCGAGTGCTCGAACGCATGCGCGGCGTCGCTTTCGCACACGCAGGGCAGCGCGAGAGCCGCCGCAACGGCTTCACGATCGACGTCGATGGTTCCCAGCGGGGTGGCAAAGGCACGCGCGGCAGGAAGCGCAAGGCCGCGAACGGGCACGCGATGCGTCGGGCCGAACAGCACGACGCGTCGTATCGTGTCGTGTCCGGCGGCCAGGCGGCCGTACGCGAAGCCCGCGACAGCGCCCGAATACATGTAGCCGGCGTGCGGCGCGATCACCGCTTTGGGTAGGATGACACCTTCGGGACTCGGAGTCGCCGCCCCGCCAACGTAGGCGCGCACGTCCGCCTGCAGCACCATCGGTGCTCCGGGATAGAACCTTCCGGCAACGACGGCAGGGCGCACGTCAGTCATTTGCGGGCTCGCTCCTGGGGACGGTCAGCTTCCCAATTTTGAGCTTCCCACGGCGGAAATCAACGGTGAAGCTCCCGGCAGCGCCACGCTACATTTGCTTGAACAGGTGGTTGAAGGTGCGGCTGACTTCGAGCCTTTCCGTGCTTCCCTTCACATGCACGACCTGATTTCCGCGAAGATTGCGGCTGACCTGCTCGACCGCGTCGACTCGAACCACGGTGGAACGATGGATTTGCCAGAATTCGGCCGGGTCGAGTTCGTCGATCAATTCCTTGATCGGTTTGCGGATCAGCGCCTCGAAACCCGTGGTCTGCACGCGGGTGTATTTGTCTTCCGCGCGAAAGAACAGGATGTCCCCGGTCGGGATCATCCGGATATTGGCGCCCACGCTGGCCTGCACCCAGCGCATGTATTCGCGCGGCTTGATGCCGCCTGCGCCGAGTCGCTGCGACAGCCTCTCGAGAACGTCGTCCATTGGATCGGGTTTCTGCTGCAACCGCTCGCGCAGCCGCTGGCAGGTCAACGCCACTCGTTCCGGCTCCGCCGGCTTGAGCAGATAGTCGATCGCGCCCTGTTCGAACGCGGTGATGGCGTATTGGTCGTACGCGGTGACAAATACCACGTGAGCCTGGCCGGCCAGCGCGCGCGCGGCCTGGATGCCGTCCATCTCGGGCATGTTGATGTCGAGAAAGACCACGTCCGGTTCGAGGCTGCGCACCATCGCCACCGCTTCGTGGCCGTTGCCGGCCTCGCCTACGATCACCAGGTCAGGCCACGCTTCCTTCAGGCGTGCGGCGATCTGCACGCGCATCAGGCGTTCATCGTCGGCGATGACGGCGGTTGGAGCGCTGTGGGCAGCTGAGGTGGCAACTGAGGACATTCGCAAATTCATCCAGTCAGGTTGGCGTGGGGGCCGGAGCGACTTCGTAGGGCACCCTGATCGTGGCGCAGGTGCCGCCCTCGGCTGGCACGCTGATGATCAGCTCGGCGCGGCCGTTGTACAGGGTACGCAGGCGCTCACGGATATTGGCAAGCCCTACGCCGCCATCAGCTTTGGGTGCAAATCCCCGGCCGGTGTCGATGACATGCACCGCCAACTGTCCATCGACGACTTCGGCGCGGATCTCCAGCTTGCCGCCCGAGGCCTGTGGTTCCAGCCCGTGCTTGATGGCGTTCTCCACCAGCGTCTGCAGCATCATTGACGGAAACAACGCCGACTTCAATCCCTCCGGCACATTCACCACCGGCTGCAGCCGTTCCTCCATGCGCACTGCCATGATCTCGAGGAAGGCGCTGGAAAGATCGACCTGCTGGCCCAGCGTCGGGCGAGCCCCCTCGCGCATCTGCGGCATGGCCGAGCGGAGGTAGCGGATCAGGCTCTGCTGCATCTTCGAGGCGCGCGGAGGGTCGGACTGGATGAGCTGATCGATGCTGGCCAGCGTATTGAACAGGAAGTGCGGTTCGATTTGCGCCTGTAGTGCCTGCATCCGCGCCTCCAGCACGTTGCGCTGCAACTGCTCGGTTTCGGCGCGCTGAGTGGCCTCGCTGGCAGTAATCTCCGCGCGGCGCTTGCCGCCCGCGACGATCTTGATGATGAAAGAGGACACGACGATCAGGAACGTCAGCGTCGGCAGCTTGAATATGCCGCCGCCAATGATCATGCCCAGGAACAAAACGAGCACCAGCGCCTTCCACTGGACGACCGCCACCCAGTCGAAGAAAGCCCACCACATGACGACGATGCCCCTGCGAATCTCGCGGAAAGCCTGGCGGATTCCCATCGAACCCGGGGCAGGGTTTGGGGAATTGGCGGTGTTTTGCTCGGTGCTCATCCTGTTGCCCTTCGATTGGCTGCTCGTCTCAGGGCGAGATTACGGAAGGGGGCCGCCTGTCTCCAGTCCGGCACGACGCAATGCGCGCTGATAGGACTGAAGTGCAGAAAATGGCCGTATACCGCAGGCGCGGGTGCGCCGAAAGAATCCTCGATCGACGGCGCGAGAGAGGTTCGGATGGCCCGGCCTATTGCTTCTCGACGACCACGCGACCCTGCGCATTGACATAGACGTGGTAGCGATTCCCGTCCTTGCAGACCACGACGTGGTCGTTGTCGTTCTTCGTCGTGTAGCTGACCACTTCGCCGCAGGGCAGCCCCTGCAGCGTTATCACGGTGAACAAGTCCTTCTTCACCGATGCGTCGTCGGCCGCGAGCGACGATGTCGCGATGGACACCGCCGCGAAAAGCGTGATCGCCAAGCCTGCGATGCGTATGCTCATGGTGTCTCCTGTCGAATCAGATCGTCGCGAATTTCTTCGGATCGGAAAGAATGCCCCAGATCGGTTCGCGCGAGGCCACGATGTCGGTGGCCAATGGCGGGTCGCTGTCCTGCAGCAGCGCGAGCACCTTCTGCACGAGCAGATCATACGAGCGCCGCAGGTCGGCCAGCGTGGTCTTGAGCTTCCCCTGGTAATACGCCCGGAATTTATCCAGCAGATCGTCGACCTGGTTCTTGAGCGTGAGCTTGGTGAGCACGCCGATGGCGTTGGTGCTTTTCAGCCGCTGCTCCAACGAGGTCAGGTCCAGGGGCGGGGTCTTCGGCTTCGCGATATCCGTCGTGGGACTGGCGGCCTTGGGTAATTGTGCCGCGGGCGCTGGCGGCTTCGCCGCCGCGGTTACGGTTGACCCAGCAGCTTTGGCGGCGCTGGGATTTGGGAGCGTTGCCGCAGGGGGTGCGCCGGCAATCGGTGGTGCGGCGGCTTGCGGAGGAGCGACGGGAGCCGTGCTTGGCGGTGCTGCCAGTTCGCTCGGCTGCGCGGCGGCGGCAGTTGTGGGTGGTATGACGGCCGGCGACGGCGACGGCGACGGCGACGGCGCGGCGGGTTGCGGCGGGGCCCTGGGGGCGAGGAATGGCGTGCCGGCGCAGCCCGCGAGCAGCAAAAGCATAAAGGTTGCGATGATGGATGGGGCCTTCATTGTGGAAACCTAACGTTTGTCAGCGCATGCCTAATCGGTCTGCCGACGCTGTATCGCTCCTGACTGGCGGAGTCATGGTGCTGGCGCGTCGGCGTGCACAAAAAGGGTAAGCGATCATTACACATCTGCAGTCACGTTCGCGCGACGGCCTCCGATAATGCAAGCTCGATTCCCTGCTCCATCGTCAAGGCACGGCCTTCCTGCCAGGCGCGCGCGAAGGCGACGTCATTTCCCACGGCTGCGCGGACGGCAGCCACACGCCTGTCGTAGCGGGGTCGTTCACTGGGCAACTGCGGCACCCCGATCACCTCCCGCAGTTGCTCCGCCGCGCCCCAGATACGGGCGGCGCGCATCGGGCTGCCAAGAGCAGCGACCACTGCCGCGAGACCTTCCATCGCAAAAGCAACTCCCCGCCGGTCGCCCAAATCGCGTCGGATCGCCATGCTTTCCACATACAACGCACGAGCGGCCCGACAGTCCCCCTGCTCGGCGTCCACATCCCCCAGCGCAAATAGGGTTGAGGCAGTCCCATATCGATCACCCAAGTCGCGGTCAATCGCCAGGCACTCTCTGAGCAGCGTCCGCGCGGAGGCGTGATCGCCCTCGCGATTCAGCACGTCCCCGAGGTTGTTAAGCGCGGCCGCCATGGCCTCCCGATCGCCGAGCTCACGCATGATTGCAAGGCACTCCGCGTAGAGCGCTCGGGCGGAGGCCAGATTGCCTCGAATCAAGTCCACATTCCCGAGATTGTTGAGTGAAGCGCCCATGCCCCACCGGTCCCCCAACTCCCGCTTGATCTCCAAACTCTCCTTGTGCGCGGCCCACGCAGCGACGTAATCACCCTCGTTGTAGAGCACGCTTCCCAGGTTGTTCAGCGATGCGGAGATGCCTCCGCGATTGCCCATTTGGCGCCTGATCGCCAAGCTCTCTTCCTGCAGCGCCCGCGCTTCCGGAAAGTCGCATTGATAGAAGGCCAGTCTGCCCGCCGAACTGAGCGCCTTCGCGCGCTCCTCCGTTTGCTCCTGACCTCCCCAATTTGCGAGTACCCGCTTACACCAGTCCCGTCCTTCCGAGACATGTCCCCGCACAGTCCAGAACCGCTGCAGCGCGCCGCAAAGCCGAAGACCGGCGTCCGATCCCGCATCGTCGAGACTCCGGTCGAGAGCAGCCCGGAGGTTCTCATGCTCCTCTTCGAGTCGCTGCAGCCAGGTGGCCTGCTCGGATCCCATTAATTTCGGTTCTGCCTCCTCGGCCAACGCAAGGAAGTAGTCACGATGCCGCCCCTGAACCGTATCGCCGCCCCGGCTCTCGACGAGCTTTTCCTGCGCATACTGACGCATCGTTTCCAGCAGGCGGTAACGAGCGTATCCGTCCTTCTGTTCTGCAATCACGAGGCTCTTGTCGGACAGCGAGGTCAGGAGATCGAGGACATCGCACTTCTCGAAGGTGTCGCCGACACAGACCTGCTCCGCGGCTTCCAGCGTCCACCCTCCGGCAAATACGGACAGCCGCTGCAGCAACAGTCTCTCCTCGCCGGCCAGCAGGTCATAGCTCCAGTCGAGCGTGGCGCGCAGCGTCTGCTGCCGGGGCAGCGCCGTTCGGATCGGGCTGGTGAGCAGCTTGAAGCGATCATGCAAGCGGGCGTTGATCTGGTCGACAGACAATGACCGAGTGCGCGCAGCGGCCAGTTCCAGCGCCAGTGGAATGCCGTCAAGGTGGATGCACATCTGGGCAATCGCCGGAGCGCGGGCCGTGGTCAATGCGAAATCAGGCACCTGACGGCGGGCCCGCTCGACGAAGAGCTGCACCGCCTCGGAGCGCTCTGCGGACTCTGCGCTCGCGGAGGGCTCGGGCAGCGATAGCGTCTGCAGCGAGTAAGTCTGCTCTCCGGCGACGTGCAGCGGTTCGCGACTGGTTGCGATAATCGTGGCATCTGCGGCGCTGCGCAGCACCGCGTCTGCAAGCGTCGCGCACGCACCGAGCAGGTGCTCGCAGTTGTCCAGTATCAGCAACAGCTGGCGAGGCTTGAGGTGGGCGCAGAGCGCATCCGCAAGCGAGGCGCCTGCTCGTTCACCGATTTCAAGCACTTGCGCCACCGACGTCGACACGAGCAATGGATTGCTGATGGATGCAAGTTCGATTAACCACACTCCGTCGCGATAGGCATCCGCCACTTCAGCCGCCGCCTGTAACGCGAGGCGTGTCTTGCCGATGCCGCCGACGCCGACGATGGTCAACAAGCGTTTGCCCGGCAGCAGCCGCTTGATTTCTACCAATTCCCGCTCGCGGCCGACGAACGACGTCAGCGGTTCGGGTAGGTTCGAGCGCTTGCCGCGACTTCCGTCGTGCGCTTCATCCGGAAGTTCCGTGACTGGTCCGACGAACCGATAACCGCGGCCGGACAATGTTTCGATCCAACGCTCCCCGCCGGGCGCTTGCGAAAGCGCACGCCGGAGCGCCGAGATTTGCACCGCGAGATTGCCTTCTTCCACGACGACGCCGGCCCACGCCGTGTCGATGATATCGGCCCTGGGCACGTATTGATGGGGTCGCCCGACAAGGGTGGTCAAGACTGCCACCGCGCGCGCGCCCAACGCCATGGGCGCGCCATTCCGGGTCAGCACGCCTGCTTCGGAGTCGAGCCGAAAAGGCCCGATGTCGTAGGCCCTGGTCACGCCCATAGATTAACGATTAATGGAATCTTAACGAATTCTAAAGGACTCCGCCGCCGGAGTGATTGACGATGCGTCCATGAAAACGATTGTGTCCAAAACGCATTCGGCGCTCCTTTCCTCGCTGCGCCTCGCCGCCTCGTTTGCCGTCTGCGCAATGGGGGCGCTCCGAGGGGCGAAGCGTGGCCTTGGCGTGCTGAAAAGCGAACGCCCGCGAGCGCTCCTTGCAGCGTCAAGGGTTGCGTCACCACGCGCGGGACTGACCGAGGTTCGCACAATGGACGTGGGCAGCGATGCCGGAACCCAGCCTCACGCCCTCGCCGTCGACCGGGGTGCTGAAATCCGATCCGCGGCTATTCAGGGGCAGATCTTGCGTGTGAGTGAGCGACGCGAGGTCGCCATCTATCTGCGCGACGACGCGCTGTGGGTTGCGGATTTTATCGACGGTCATGGGGCGCTGTTCGATGCTGCCACCTGGTTCCGCTTCAACTGCGGCACGCCTGCCACGTCGTATGCCCGACGCCGGATGGTCCATGAATCCGCAGTGCCTCTTTCGACGCAACTCGCGGCCAGAATCCAAGGCCTGCATCGCCACTCTGCCGTGGATGCGTCGCCCGAGCGCAGGACTGAACCTAGCGTGCACGAGATGTGATCCTTCCAAGGAGGTTGCCATGAATCGCCGATTTCAGCGCCGGTACCCACGGATTCTGATTGCGGCATTGTTCGCGGTTAGCACTGCCGCCACGGCTGGTGAGCATTCATTCCTGCCGGATGTGTTGCGGTTTGCCAATCCCACCGGTTACGCCGAGACCCACAGCGCGGCCGGCAAGGTCGATCTTACCGGTCCCTTTTTCCAAAGCCTTGGAGCCAACGGCCGCGCCTGCGTGAGTTGCCACCAGCCGAGCGTCGGTTGGACGGTGACACCTGCTGACGTACAGGCGCGATTCCGGGCCACCGCCGGGACCGATCCCATATTTCGGACCGTCGACGGCTCGAACTCCCCCGCCGCAGACGTTTCCACGGTCGAGGCTCGGCGCGCCGCCTATAGCATGCTGCTCAGCAAGGGACTTATCCGCGTCGGCATCGGCATCCCGCCGAATGCCGAGTTCGAACTGGTCGCGATCGACGATCCGTATGGTTACGCCAGCGCCGACGAACTATCGTTGTTCCGGCGCCCGTTGCCGACGACCAACCTCAAGTTTCTCAGCACATTGATGTGGGATGGCCGCGAGACTTTCCGTGACCCTGCGTCGCTGGATTGCATCCTTGGAACGGCCACTTGCTTCGCCTCGATGCCATTCAACCTTACCCATCAGTCAAACAGCGCGACCACGGGACACGCACAGGCCGCCGTGCCGCTCACAACCGCCCAGCGTGAAGCGATCGTCGCCTTCGAGACGAGCCTCTTCACTACGCAGGTCTTCGACCATGAGGCGGGCGAACTGACAGCGCGTCAGGCGCAGGGCGGCCCGCAGCGCTTGAGCCGGCAGAACTTCTATTTCGGCATTAATGACGTCGTATCCGGCGACTATCGTACCGGCGCATTATTCAACTCGACCGTCTTCAACCTTTACGAGGCGTGGAACACGGTCGATCGCGGCGGCGCCGATGGCAGCCGCCAGGAGGCTCGCCGCACGGTGGCCAGGGGCGAGAGACTTTTTAATAACAAGCCAATCCGCATTACTGGCGTCAAGGGCCTGAACGATGATCTGAGCGTCCCCGTGTTGCACGGAACCTGCACGACGTGCCACGACACACCGCATGCGGGGAATCATTCAATTCCCGCGCCGCTCGATATCGGCCTTACCGACGCTTCCCGCCGCACCCCGGACCTGCCGTTGTACACGTTGCGTCACGCGTCGGCTCCGTTTGAGACAATCCAGACCACCGACCCCGGGCGTGCCCTGATTACCGGCCTCTGGAAGGATATTGGCCGGTTCAAGGGACCGATCCTCCGCGGACTGGCGTCGCGGGCGCCGTATTTCCATAACGGCTCGGCGCAGGATTTGCGGGCGGCGGTCGACTTCTACAACGAGCGTTTCGACATTGGCTTCACGGACGAGGAAGTACGTGATCTGGTGGCCTTCCTGCTGACTCTTTAGTAGATCAGGCCGCGCGTTCCAGGTCTGGATTCCACTTTCCGGCACGGGCGAGGGAATTCATCCTGAGGCGCCAGGCGAATGCTTTCTGTGCGGCCGCCACGTTGGCGTCGAGCCCGGCCCATGCGCGCATTGCCGGATCCTGCAGCGCCCGCGCATACGAGAACGACAGCACCCACGGCGCGTGCGGGTAACTGGCGTTCATCGCGTTGAGATTCGCGGTGGCGCTTTCGGGGCTTTGCCCGCCCGACAGGAAGTTGATGGTCGGGACTGCTGCCGGCACCGTTCGGCGCAGCACTTGCAGCGTCGCCTTCGCCACAGCCTCAGCGCTCGACGTGACGCCGCTCTTATTGCCGGACAACACCATGCTCGGCTTGAGCACCATGCCCTCGAGGCTGACCTTGTGTTCATGCAATGCGGCGAATACCGCATGCAGCACGGACTCGCTCACCTCATGACAACGCTCGATGCTGTGATCGCCGTCGATCAACACCTCCGGCTCGACAATAGGCACGATCCCTTCCTGCTGGCAGATCGCGGCGTACCGCGCGAGCACCTGGGCATTGGCCCTGACGCCGAGCTCGGTGGGATTGCGATCGGTGATGCCATAGACTTCGCGCCACTTCGCGAAGCGAGCGCCCTGCGCCTTGTAGGTCTGCAGCCGTTCGGCGAGGCCGTCCAGACCCTGCGTGATCAAATCGCCGGGGGCGTTGGGCAACGGGGTCGTGCCCTTGTCTACCTTGATGCCCACCAGGATGCCTTGGCGACTGAGGACATCCGGCAGCGGTGTGCCGTCGTTGTCGCGCTGTCCGAGTGTTTCCTCGAACAGGATGATTCCGCTTAAGTATTCCGCTACGCCCGGCGCGGCGAACAGGAGCGTGCGATATTGGCGGCGCGTTTCCTCGGTCGACGCGATGCCGAGCGCGGCAAACCGTTTGGTGATGGTCGGTCCGCTCTCGTCGGCCGCAAGAATGCCCTTGCCTGGGCGGACCAGCTCGGTGATCGTTGCATGCAATGTGTCGTCGACGTTCATGGCTGTCCGAAATTGAGGCGGTGGTCTTGCGGTCCGGACATTGTCGACAATAGCGGCAGCGCCCGCAAGGGGATGCCATATCAGTTGGCCGGATCCGACTCCGTGCCAGCCATGAACCCGGCGACCTTTACCATGCCCAACGTGTCCCGCGCGCAATACGTCAGCAGCGCAGTCTCCAACGCGAGCTTCCGCTCGCTGCCGGTTTCCCCGTTCACCATCTCGAAATAGGCCGGCTCCACCATGTCGCCGCTTCGCACGGACGCGAGATTGCCGTAATCGAGATCCGGCGCGACCGTCGGCAGCACGCGCTTGATCGACCACGAGCCCATCATCGCCGGGTGGTAGTAGTGCTCGCGCGCGAGGAGCAGCAGGTCGTACAGGCGTGACGCCACGCCGCGCAATGCGGGCGCCAGGTCGTCGAACATTTCCGCGAGCTCCAGTATCACGCCGCGCTCGAACGTCGCGTTGTAAACCATGATGGTTCCAGCGTCGCCGACGGCCGCGACGAGACGTTCCGCGAACGCGCGGCGCGGATCGCGGCCGCCAGTGTCGAGGAACGCCGGCAGCTGTGTGAGCGTGCCGTCGGCATCCTGCCGATGGCAGGACCACTGCATCGGCACCTTCTGATATGGGCGCGTGCCTTTCCACATGGGCACGGCGGGCCCCACGGTCTCGAAGTCGAGGAAGTAGCGCGGCCAAGGAAGGGCGGCGAGCTTCGTGGCGGCGGCGGAGTCGAGTTCGGGTTGCGCGGTCACCGTAGCGCGCCAGATTCGCCGGTGGTCTTCACGCTTCAGCCGATCGAGCGGAACGTCGCGCAGGTCGGCGTAGCCATCGCCGCGCAACTGTTGCGCGAGCTTGGCGCTGTTGGGCAGCAGTTCCACCGGATACTCGGAGGATTCCGGTTGGCAGAATGCCAGGAACTCGCAGGCATACGGTTTCTTGCACTGCGCGCCAACGGCGACGTCTGGCATCGGACCGGCGAGATCGCGTTGCGCGGCGGCAATCCATACAGGGATCTGCTCCTGCAGCGGCAGTATCGCGTCAGTCATGTCCGCGTAAGCGAAAAGACCGCGATAGTCGCCGTCGCCCGCATAGACGAAATGGGTGTCGATGTGGGCAAGTTCGACACGCTCGACGTCGAGTCCGGCACCGCGCGCCACCCACGTCTGGATTGCCGTGTCGGTCACGTGCGAGTCCCGTACTTTCGTGGAGGACTTCACCTCGATCATCCGGTAGCGGCCGTCGCGGCGGATCAGGACGTCGGCGCGCACGAGCACATCGGCGTAACGCAATGCTGGCTCGAACAGCGTGATGTCACCCGGTTCCGCCAGCATCTCGGTCGTTTCCAGCAGCGCGCTGGCGAGATCGCCTACGTGCGCGATGAGCCGGCCCTCCGGATGGAGGCTTTGCGCCGCCTCGCCGACCAGGTTGCCCTGAGCCATCCGATTCTCCGACGCCTCGCTCGGTTGTGCCAACTCGCGCCGGAACGTCTGCAGCCACAGACGCTTCGGACACTGTTTGTATGCGACGAGCCGGGACTTCGAAAATCTCACGGGCTGCTGATGTGCTGATCGCGGCGCTAGACCAGCGCGTGCGTGTCCGCGTCGACGGGCAATGCATGTCCCGAGATGTTGGCACCAAGCGGAGATGCGAGGAAGACGATGGCGTTGGCAATGTCGTCGGCACTGACCATGCGCTTCAACGACGAGTTGGCGATCATTTCGTCGCGCACAACCTCGGGGGCCACGCCGCGCAGCTTGGCCTTGTTCGTGTACACGGCCTCGATCCTCGGTCCGGCGACCGAGCCGGGGCAGATGGCGTTGACGCGGACACCGTGCGGCCCGAGTTCGATCGACAGCGACTTGGTGAACCCGATGACGCCCCATTTCGACGCGGAATAGGGCGTGCGGTTGGGAAAGCCGAAGCGGCCGGCAGCCGACGAGAGGTTGGCGATGCTCGGGTTGGTGCTCGCCTTCAGCAGCGGAATGGCGCGCTGCGCGCAGAGGAACTGGCCGGTGAGGTTAACGGCCAGCGTGCGCTGCCAGTCGCTCAGCGCGACCTCTTCGCAGGGCGCTGTCGGCCCCGCAATGCCGGCGTTGTTGACCAGTGCGTCGAGGCCGCCCAGCGTGGCGGTGACTGCGTCGAACAGACGCGCGACGGACGCAGAATCGGCCACGTCGCACACGCTGCGCGTCAGTGCCGGGTCGCTCCCGGACAACGCGTCGAGGGCCCTGGTATCCACGTCGCACACGTGCACGCGCGCGCCTTCGCGCGCAAACGCTCTCGCTGTCGCGAGCCCGATGCCCGAGGCACCCGCGGTCACAAGCACGCGCAAATCGCGGATCTTCAGGTCCATTCGATTTCTCCGGCAGCATCCTGCACGCGCACGACAGCGACCACGAGCGTGGACAAGCGCGCGACGTTGCATTATAACTATCGGCGCAATCGCAATACGGGGGAAGGTCCAAAAATCACACGCGGCCGCCAAAGAGCGCCCGCCACAAGCAGGAGGAGCAATGACCGATTCGACAAGTCGCGTGCGCCGCAATGTTCTCAAGGCCGGCGCCGCCGCGGCAACGCTGGGCGCATTGGGATTTCCCGCGATCAGCCGCGGCCAGGCGGAGACCGTCCGCATCGGGCATCTGACGCCTTTGACCGGCTTCCTCGGACCGCTGGGCGAATACGCGGTAATGGGTGTGAACCTCGCGGTCGACGAGATCAACGCCTCCGGCGGCGTGATGGGACGCAAGATCGAGTTGATCGCGGAGGACAGCGTCAACCCGCAAACGGCATCGACCAAAGCGGCCCGGCTGATCGAGCGCGACAAGGTCGTAGCGATCATCGGCGAGATAAGCTCCGCGTCGGGTCTCGCGATCGCAACGGTCGCGCAGCGCAACCGGATCCTGTTCTTCAACACGGGATGCAACTCCGACGAGCTGCGCGGAAAATCGTGCAACCGTTACATGTTCCATACGGAAGCCGCCAACACGATGTACGTCTACGCGGCCGGACAGGCGCTGCTGCGCGACGGCATGGTGAAAGGCAAGAAGTGGTACAGCCTGACCGCCGACTATGCGTTCGGCCACGACCTGCTCAAGGCCGCGAAGCGCTTCATGGCGGCCAACGGCGGCGAGTTCGCGGCCGACGAACTGGTGCCCACCGATGCCGCGGACTTCTCTGCCTACCTGCTCAAGATCCGCAACGCCAAGCCGGACCTCGTCGTGTCCAATCTCGCCGGCGCGCAGATCACGAACTTCATGAAGCAGTACATGGAATATGGCCTGCCGTACCCGGTGGCAGGCTTCGGCTTCGACACCGCCGTCGCATGGGGCGCGGGCAAGGGCAACGTGACCGGCATCTGGCCGCTGGTTTGGGACTCGCAAGTGAAGTCGGCGTCCGCGCAAAAGTTCACCGAGGCGTTCACGAAGAAATACGGCAAGCCGCCGGAAAACCAGGCGTGGGGCGACTACATGTCGACCAAGCACGTCGCGCAGGCGATGAACGAGCTTAAGACGACCGATTCGACGAAGATCGTCGAGCACCTGGAAAAGGGCGCCAAGTTCGACGTCATGAAATCGCGCGACGGCTATTACCGTAACTGGGATCACCAGCTGATGCAGGAGATGTACACGATCCGCTTCAAGCCGGCGAACGAAGTCACCAACAAGTGGGAACTGTTCACGCTTTCGGCGCCGGTGCCGGGGGCCAACCAGAGCCTCGAGATCATCGCGCCCACGCGCGAAGACAACGCCTGCACGATGCCCGCCTGAGCGATAGCACGTCGCGCGGGCGAAGCCGCAGAGCTTCGTTCGCGCGCATGCCATGGTCCTGATCCAGGTTCTCGAACAGGTCATCAATGGCCTGCTGGTCGGCGCGTACTACCTGCTGATCGCGCTCGGGCTGTCGCTCATCTTCTCGCTGGGCGGCCTGGTCAACCTCGCGCACGGAGCCTTCTACGCGCTTGGCGCCTATCTCGCGGTCAAGCTGGTCGATGTCCTGGGCTTTGGCGGCGTGCTCTTCGCGTCGCCGGTGCTGGTTGCGCTGATCGGGCTGGTCGTCGAGCGCTTCCTGTTCCGCCGCTTCTATCGCGAGGATCCGGCCTTGGGCCTGCTGATGACCTTCGGCCTCGCGATGGTCGCGGAACAGGCGCTGCGGCTCATCTTCGGCGCGTCGCCGTTGCCGTTCTCGATTCCGCAGTCGCTGAAGGGCCAGTTGCTGGTCGGCGACTTCATCTACTCGAAGTACCGGCTGGTGATGCTCGCAATCGCGGCATGCGCTGTGGCCGCGTTGTGGTTCCTGCTGCGGCGAACGCCGTTCGGGCGCGTGGTGCGCGCCGGCGTGCAGAACCCCGACATGGTTGCGGCGCTGGGCATTTCGCTGCAACCCTACATGAGTGCGGTGGTGGCGATCAGCGTCGCGCTGGCCGCGCTCGCCGGCGTGCTGCTCGCGCCGATATCCGGCGTGCATCCGGCAATGGGTGCGGAAATTCTGACGGCGGCGTTCGTCGTGGTGGTGATCGGCGGTCTGGGTTCGTTCTGGGGTGTGGTGTGGGCTGCGCTCATCGTCGGCGTCGTGCGCGGCCTCACCGTGTATTTCTATCCCGCGGCGGCCGAGGCGTCGATGTACTTGCTGATGGTGCTCGTGTTGCTGGTCCGTCCCCGCGGACTGTTCGGCGAACGCATTCAACGATTCGAGTAGGTTAGCGTGAACGTATTCCGCTCCCCCGTCGCGATCGCCGGCGCCGCAATGGCAGTCCTGCCGTTCGCGCTGCTCGCCGGAGGCCTGACGCTCACCAGCGCCACCGACGTCGTCATCTTCGCCGTTGCCTGCATGGCGCTCAACATCCTGGTCGGTCACACGGGGCTGGTGTCGTTCGGTCACGGCGCGTGGTTCGGCCTGGGCGCCTATGCCGCCGCACTCACGCAGAGGTATTGGTTTCCTGGCTCGGTGCTGTGGCCCGTGCTGAGCTCGCTCGTGATCCTGCTGGTCGCGGCCGTTCCCGTTGCGTTCATCGTGCTGCGCCGCCGCGGCGTCTATTTTTCGCTGCTCACGCTCGCGCTGTCGGCGCTCACCTATGCGATCGCCTTTCGCTGGACGGCGTTTACCGGCGGCGAAAGCGGCTTGGGCGGCGTGACGCGCACCAGCTGGTTCGGGTTCGATCTCGAGAATGCGTGGACCTACTATGCGCTGGTGGCGGCGTTCGGCTTGGGCGTCGTCTACGCGCTCCAGCGGTTCCATCGCTCCGCCATCGGCACCGTGCTGGTCGCCATTCGCGAAAACGAGCAGCGCGCGCAGTTCGTCGGCTACGCGACCACGCGCTACAAGCAGATCGCCTATGTCGTGTCTGCGGTTCTGACCGGCTGCGCCGGCGTGCTGTTCGCGTTCCATCATCGCTTCGCCTCGGCCGACCCGACGTCGATCGCATTTTCCGGCGCTTTGCTCGCGATGGTGCTGATCGGCGGCATGCGCAGCCTGCTCGGCCCGGCGCTGGGCGCGCTGTTCTACATCCTGTTCCAGGAATACCTGTCGATCTGGACGCAGAACTGGTTGCTGTACTTCGGACTGCTGTTCGTCGGTTTCATCGTGTTCTCGCCGACGGGACTGGTGGGCGTGTGGAAGCGCCTGACCGAACCGTTCCGGCGCAAGGTGGTCGAGGCGGCGGCGATGAACGCGCGCGCGATCGAGCAGGGCGTGCCGCTCCCCGAGTTTCTCAAGCACGCGCCGCACGAAGGCGGCGGCGTGCTGGAGGCGCGCGGCCTTGCGAAGGCATTCGGCGGCATCAGGGCCGTGACCGCGGCGTCGTTCGTCGTCAGCGATCGCACGCTGCACGCGCTGATCGGTCCCAACGGCGCCGGCAAGACGACCGTATTCAATCTGGTCACAGGCATGTTCCCACCAGACGAGGGTTCGGTCGTCCTTGGCGGCCAATCGATCGCCGGCCTGCCGCCCTACCGGATTGCGGCAGCGGGGCTGGGCCGTTCATTCCAGATCACGAACCTCTTCCCGCGAGTATCGATCGAGGAAAATCTGCGCCTAGCGGTGCAGGCGCGCGACGCGTCGCACTTCGACGGCTGGGCCGACGCACAACGCAACGAGCGCGTGACCTCGCGGACAGCGGAACTGGTCCGCTACCTCGGGTTGTCAGGCATCGAACAGGCGGAGGCCGGTTCACTGTCGTACGGCGGCCAGCGCCTGCTCGACATGGGACTGGCGCTCGCCGGCGCGCCGCGCGTGCTGCTGCTCGACGAGCCGCTGGCCGGCCTCGCGGCAAGGGAGCGCGAGCGCGTTGGCGACCTGATCAAGCGGATCTCGGCCGACGTGCCCGTGTTGCTCGTCGAGCACGACATCGATCGCGTGTTCGCCTTGGCCGACCGCGTGACGGTGATGAACGAAGGCAAGGTCCTGGTCGAGGGCACCGCCCACGACGCGCGGCAAAGCCAGGCGGTGCGCGAGGTCTACATCGGATCGGGCACCGCGGCGCTTGCCGCCAGGCCGCGCGGCCACGCGGCACGCGCAGCCGGTCCGCTGGTGCTCGATCTGGATCGTGTCGATGCGTTTTACGGCAAGAGTCACATCGTCATGGAAGCGTCGCTCAAGGTGCACGAGCACGAAATCGTGGCTCTGCTCGGACGCAACGGCGCGGGCAAGTCGACGCTGCTGAAGACGATCATCGGCATCGTCACCGCGCAAAGCGGCCGCATTCTGCTGTCCGGCGTCGACCTCGCGCGGCGACCCGCGGCGGCGAACGCGCGCAGCGGCATCGGCTATGTGCCGCAGGGGCGGGGTCTCTTCGCCGGGATGAGCGTGCGCCACAACCTGGAACTCGGCAGACTCAAGCGGCGCGGTGGCCAAGGCGTGGCGTGGTCCGACGAGAAGATCCTCGAATTCTTTCCGCGCCTGCGTGCGCGCCTCGACACGCCGGCGGACTTTCTTTCCGGTGGCGAGCAGCAAATGGTCGCCGTCGCGCGGGCACTTTCGGGACACGTGCGCGTGCTGCTGCTCGACGAGCCTTTCGAAGGCCTCGCCCCCGCGGTGGTCGAGGAGCTGTTCGAGGCCTTCGACCGTTTGCGACAGGAATTGTCGATCGTCATCGTGGAGCACAATCTCGACCTGGTCCTCGCGCTGGCGGACCAGGCGTACGTGCTCGAGCGCGGCAGCGTGGTCCACCAGGGACCGGCGGTTGCGCTGCGCGACGACCTCGATTTGCGCCGGCGCGTCCTCTGGATGTGAACCCATGGAACGATTAGCAGCAATCATCGGTGGCGGCCTGATCGGCCGCGCCTGGGCGATGGTGTTTGCACGCGCGGGGTGGCGCGTGCGGCTTTACGACAACGCGCCTGCACAGCTCGAACTGGCGCGCAGCCACATCTCGGCGAGTCTCGACGAACAGCAGGCGGCCGGCCTCGTCGACGATGCGAAGCAAGCGGGCGCTCGCGTCGCGATGACGGCGCGCATCGAGGACGCGTTGGCGGGTGCGGATTGGGTGCAGGAGAACCTGCCCGAGGTGCTCGACATCAAACGGAGCGTCTATCCCACGCTGGATGCGCTTGCGCCGCCCAATGCAGTGGTGGCGAGTTCAACGTCCGCGATCCCGGCATCGCAGTTCACGGAGGGGCTCGCCGGACGCGCGCGCTGTCTGGTTGCGCATCCGGTCAATCCGCCGCACCTCGTTCCTGTGGTCGAATTATGTGGCGCGCCGTGGACCAGCCGGGAGACCATCGAACAAGCGCAACGGGTAATGACCGACGTGGGCCAGGTGCCTGTCGTTGTGCGCCGTGAGTTGGACGGCTTCATCCTGAATCGCCTGCAAGGGGCGCTCTTGTCAGAGGCGATGCGGCTGGTGGGCGAAGGCTATGTTTCTCCGGACGACCTGGACAAGACGATTGCGCACGGACTGGGCCTGCGCTGGTCGTTCATGGGGCCGTTCGCGACCATCGAACTGAACGCGCCGGGTGGCGTGGCCGACTACTGCGCGCGCTACGGCGGCTTTTACCGCGGGCTTGCCTCCAAGCCCCCCGCACCGACAGTGTGGGACGCGGAGAACGTGGCGCGCGTCGTCGCCGCGTTGGGCACGTCACCCTCGGCGGCTGAGCGCGAACGCCGGACAGATGCGCGCGACCGACGCCTGCTCGCGCTGGCGCGGCACAAGCGCGCGGACTCCTGATTCGCGCTTGCGCGTGGACGCCGGTATCGGTTGCGCGTCATTCCGCCGATCAAAACGGATAGTCGCGAATCCGGCCACCCAGCGCGACGAAGTGCGTGCTCGCGCGATTCATCCCGATGTCGCGCAACTCCCGATCGCTCATGCTTACGAGCGCGTCGAGGTCCTGGGTCGCGCGATGGCGTGCCGCCAGCCAGGCCTCGATGGACCGCGCGATGGCGTGCAACGCATTGATCGCGTCGCTCAATTGAGATTGCACCGGCCTGTGCGGGATCGCCGTCGCCGCGGAGGAATGCATTGTCGTGTTCATGGTGTCCTCGAGTGTGGGGTCAGTTGTACGGGGGCGTCGCGTTGGCGGTCAGGCGCCGGGGCGCATCGCGGCCTTCGACAGCCGATGGCTTTCCAGTCGCTCTGCGCGTTCGCTGCGCGCCGTTTCGACGCTGCGTCGGGCAACGATGTCGACCGACGGCAGGACGACGACGGGCGCGAACGAAAGCGGATCCGCTGCGACGACCTGGGCTTCCGTGCGCGGTGCGGCGGCCGATGCGACGACGGCCGTCACCGGCACAATGGCAATCGACGCAAACATCCCGGCGGCGGCAAAGGTGGCAACTCCGAGCAATTCGTCGATACGGTTCATGGCTTTCTCCTAACAGTTTTGGTACGCTGGTAATGTTAATGACCCAGCGTTGCCTTAGGAATCGAATAGTTCTGACCGTATTGGTAAGTTATGCTTACCAGTTAAAGTCACCAAGATGGCTACACGGAGGACCCCATGCCACACGTTCCCCGCCTGCCGCTCAATACGCTTACCGCCTTTCGCGCGGTGGCCGAATTGCAGAACCTGCGCGCCGCAGGCGAGGTGCTGCACCTGACGCACAGCGCGGTGAGCCAGCAGATCCGAGGACTCGAGGAGCAGTTGGGCTTCGAATTGTTCGAGCGTCGCGGCCGCCGCGTCGTCCTCAATCCGGCCGGACAGGCCCTGTTGCGCAGCGTGCAGACGGCGCTGACGTTGCTCGACGATGGCGTACAGGCGGCCGCGGCAGCGGCGGGCAGCGAATCGCAACGCCTGCGCGTCACGGTGCTGCCGTCGTTCGCGAACCGCTGGCTGCTGCCGCGGATGGGGAGCTGGCGCGACAGTCATCCTTCGCTCCCGCTCGAAATCGAGGCATCGTTTCGCACCGTCGACCTGCAGCGCGAAGGCTTCCATGCCGCCGTCCGGCAGGGCAAGGGACCGTGGCCCGGCCTCGAGTCGGAGCGCCTGTTCGAGCAGCCGCCGATCATCATCGTCGGGTCGCCGTCTGCCGCGCGCCGGCTGCTGGGGGCGCAACCGGAGGCGCTGGTGCGCGAGCCGCTGCTCGGCGACAGCGACCTGTGGAAGGACTGGTTCGCAGCCGCGGGACTGCGTACCAACGTGCGGACCGTGGCCGATTTCAACGATGCGGGCCTGATGCTGCAGGCCGCCGAGCAGAGTCTAGGTCTTGCGCTGACGCGCGAATTGCTCGCCGCCGACGCGCTGTGCGAAGGTCGCCTGGTGCAGTTGTCGCCGATCTCGATCATGCACCCTGAAGCGCTCCCCTATCATCTGGTGTATCCGCCCAATCTTCGCGACTGGCCGCCGTTGACGATGTTTCGCGGCTGGCTGTTCGACGAACTCGACCACTCGCTGAACGCGCTGCGCGCAAAGACGGCCGCCGGCGTTAAGGAATCGCGCGCGCCGGGCACAGCGACCACACGCAAGTCCGCGCGGCCGCGCGCGACGCCCGTGGCGCGCAAGGATCGCCGCGCAAGCCGACGCTAACCGCGACGCTTCGCCGCCGCATTTGTGCGTAGAATTCCGCGGGAGGAGAACCGCCATGGCCGAACCCCGCAAAGTCATCATCACCTGTGCGATCACAGGGTCGATCCATACGCCGTCGATGTCGCCGTATCTGCCGGTCACGCCGCAAGAAATCGCCGACGCCGCCGTCGCGGCCGCGGAAGCGGGCGCCGCGATCGTGCACCTGCATGCGCGCGACCCCGTCGACGGGCATCCGACGCAGGATCCCAAGTACTTCCGCGAGTTTGCGCCCGACATCAAGCGTCGCTCCGACGTCGTCATCAATTTCACCACGGGCGGTGCGGCGACGATGACCATCGAGGAGCGCCTGCAGCCGGCTTTGCAGCTCAAGCCCGAGGTCGCCTCGCTCAACATGGGCTCGATGAATTTTGGTCTTTATCCGATGCTGAAGCGCTTCACCACGTTCAAGCACGAATGGGAGCGCGAATACCTGCAGACGTCGGACTCGCGGGTGTTCCGCAACACGTTCAAGGATATCGAGTACATCCTGACGTCGTGCGCCAACAACGGCACCCGCTTCGAGATCGAGTGCTACGACATCGGTCACCTGTATACCGCGCACCACTTCTTCGAGCGCGGCGTGGTCAAGGCGCCGTTGTTCATCCAGAGCGTGTTCGGAATCCTGGGCGGAATCGGGCCGCATCCGGACGATGTCATGCACATGAAGCGCACCGCTGATCGGCTTTTCGGCGACCAGTATCGATGGAGCGTACTGGGCGCGGGGCGCAATCAGTTACCGATCGCCGCCATGTCGGCCGCGATGGGCGGCAATGTCCGCGTGGGTCTGGAAGACAGCCTGTGGTTGGGACCGGGCAAGTTCGCCGAGTCGAACGCCGCGCAGGTGTTGGCAGCGCGCAAGATCATCGAAGGGCTGGGACTCGAGATCGCTACGCCCGACGACGCGCGGCGAATCTTGTCACTCAAGGGCGCGGCGCACGTCGCGTTCTGACCCGTTGGCCAGCCTGCGTTCTCTGTGTGCGGACGCACAGACTGGCGAATCGGCAAGTGATCAAATGGTCTCCATGGGGCGCAGCAGACCCAAGTCAAAACAAGGAGACAACGATGATGGACACCATTCTGACGTTACCGCTGGAACTGATGTCGCTGACCTTGCTGGTCGGCTTGGGAATTCTCTACGCTTACCATAGCCGGCGATCGGTAACGATCGCGGCGCCTGCCGCGCAAACGTTCGACATGCGCGTCGACGGGCAACGCCTGAGCGCGTAGACGTACTCGAAGCGCGCCCGCTTGCGCTAGTCGAGCAGGAACTCGAGCTTCTCTTCGGCGACCTCGATGATGTCGCCGTGGCGCAGCAGCCGCGCTTCCTTGCCGCCGATGGCCTGTCCGTTGACGCGCGCAGAGCGGCGGCCTTCCACGTGCGCGATGAAGTACCCGCGGGGCCTTCGTGTGACCACGGCCAGCTCCTTGCCCGGTTTCCCAAAAGTCGCGACGACGCGGTCGAGCTTGATCGTGCCGCTGTTGCGACTCCCGGCAATCACCTTCACCCTGCCTTTGGGAAAGCGAACGTCGGCCGCGTGTGCGGACCGCACGTGACCCGCCCTCGCGGGCGGACCGGCGGATTCTCGCTGCGCGATTGCGGCGTGCGCCTGCAAGCCCGCGATGAGCATCGTGCGGTCGAGGTCGCTGTCCGCAGACGCGCGTGGATTCAGGTAGCGCAGGTAGAACGCGCCAAATTGCATCGTGTCGCCATGCTGCAGGATGTGTCGAGCTGCCGGTGACCCATTGACCAGGGTGTCGGCGAGCTTCGACGGATGCTCGAGGATGTGATCGTTGCCGACCGTGATGATCGCCGCATGCACGTCGCCGACCGCCGGATCGTCGATGACGATCTGGTTGTGCGGCGCGCGACCGACGTTGACGCGTTCCCGGTCGAGAAAGCACTGATGGATCATCGACCCGCCCGTGCTCAACACCAGCTTCGCCATGGTTGTTCCGGCGCCTAGTTGAACCAGCGGAACAGGCGCGTGAACCATCGCCTGTGGCCGGAAGCGGGAAAGGGCTTCAGCACCCGGACAAGGATCACCGAGACGTTATCGTAGCCGCCGTTGTCCTTTGCGGCCTGCACCAAATGGTTGGCGGCGAGCGGCAAATTGGGACTGAGCGAACTGACGATCAATTTGATATCCGCCTCTTCCACCAAGTCATTCAGGCCGTCGGAGCAAAGCAGGTAGATGTCGCCGGGCAACGCTTCGTCCTCGCGTGGGTGGACAGAGACGGTTTCCGCGATGCCCAGCGCCTGGGTGACCAGGCTGCGGTTGTGCGACACACCGACTTCGGCGGCCGCGATGAATCCGAGCTCGACCTGATCCTGCAGCAACGAATCGTCGCGAGTGAGCAGTCGCAGGACGTCGTGCCGGAGGCGGTAGACGCGCGAATCTCCCACGTGTCCCAAGGCAACACGGTTATCGTAGAACAGGGACAGGGCCAAGGTGGTCCCCATTCCCTGGTACATGGGTTGCCCCCGCGCTGCATCATAGACCGCTCTATTGGCTCGGTTTATGCTTTGCTCAATGGCGCGAATGGGCGAATGCTGGGCCGTGTCCGAGCGGAATTCGGCAACCTGCGACTGGAGGCTGCCCATGACGATCTGCGTGGCCATCTGGCTCGCGACCTCGCCGGCACGGTGTCCGCCCATGCCGTCCGCCAACACTGCGACCCCGATGGCGGAGTCCGTCGCAATGCTGTCCTCGTTGAATTGACGCACGCTGCCGGCGTCGGTAACTGCGGCTATTTCGATAAAATCATGCGCCATGCTACGGAACGGTTGGTCGCGCTGTTCGACACGGATATTCGGATTCCAACGTCGTTGCGCAGGATGGATGGGAGCGACACATGCTAACGGGTCCTGAATCAAGCCACAAGCCGGCCGGGCATCACCGCGTATGGCGCTAGAACAACTCGGCCGCTACGAAATCATCAGGGAACTCGGCCATGGGGCGATGGGCATCGTGTACAAGGCACGTGACCCGCTGATCGATCGCATAGTCGCGATCAAGACCATATTCCTCGATCTTTCGGCTACGGAGTCCGCCGAATTCGAACAGCGCTTCTATCGCGAAGCGAAGTCCGCCGGGCGCCTCAATCATGCCAACATCGTCACGATCCACGACGTGGGAAAGAGCAATGCGGTTGCCTACATCGCGATGGAATTCCTCGATGGACAATCGTTGCGCGAGATTCTCGACTCGGGCGTGGTGCTCCCGTCGGAACAGATTGTCGACATCGTGGCACAGGTCGCGGATGGACTGGCATTCGCGCACGAGAAAGGCGTCGTGCACCGCGATATCAAGCCCTCCAACATCATGGTATCGGACAGCGGATCGGTGAAGATCACCGATTTCGGCATCGCGCTGCTGCCCACGGGATCTCGCACCATGGCCGGGAATGTCTTCGGCTCGCCCAAATACATGTCGCCGGAACAGGTGATGGGGCAAGCGGTGAATGGGCGCGCCGACATCTTTTCGCTGGGTACCGTGCTGTACGAGATGCTGACCGGCTTTCCGCCGTTTTTCGGCGGCGATCTCAACGCGGTCATCGACCAGGTCATCCACCAGACGCCCCCGGCGCCCAGCAGGCGCAACAAGGGCGTTGCTCCGGTCTTCGACCACATCGTCGCCAAGGCGATGGCAAAGAAGCCGGACGATCGCTATTCAACCGCGCAGGCGATGGCGACGGACCTGAGGAATTTCCGCGACTTTGCGGTGTGGCGTCCCGCCGGTGATGTTGCCGTCCTGCGCGATCCGGCCGCCGCAGCCGCATTGTCGGATCCCGTTTCGTCCCCACCGCCCATTGCGCCTGTCGACGCTGTTTCGCGGCAACGTCGAAACGTGATCGTCTATGGCGTCCCCGTGGCCCTGGTGGCAGTCGTTGGCGGTTGGGCGATGCTGTCCAAGCGCGCGCCGGATCGCGCGCAGCCCGTCGCCGCAAACGGGATCGACAGCTCCACCGTCGATATGCCGGCGGGAGCCAATCCGCCCACAACCGAGCTTGTGCGCGTTGAACAGGAACGGGTCGAACGCATGGCGGCCAGTCAGCCAGCTGCCGCGCCCATACCTGCTGCCGCCGTTGCCGACCAAGCTCCGGCCGCGACCAAACCCATGGCCCGTCTGACGCTGGCGGTGACACCGTGGGGTGAAGTCTTTGTGGACGGGAAGAGGAAAGGCATCACGCCGCCGATGGCGGAGATCCAGCTGGCTCCCGGCAAACACGCCATCGAGATTCGGAACACGACGTTTCAGCCGTACCGCAGAACCGTGGAACTCGGCGCGGGCGGCCGACTCAAGATCAAGCACAAGTTCCAATGATGCAATTCCATCCGCGGAAGTCTCATGCACCCTGGCTGCCGGCCGTGCTGCTCGCTCTGGTGTGTGCCGGCTGCGCGGCGCCCGGCGTCCCAGAGACTGCACAGCCGCCCAAGGGCGCGACACCTGTCCACGTTGATCGGAAGATCGAAACCAACGCGCCGGCCACGTTGCCCAATCCGCCGCCCCCCAAGGCTCCGGCGCCGAGCAAGAGCGAGCAGGAACTCGAAAAGGGCATCAGGAGCTACGAGGACGGCGACTACAAGGCATCCGCAAAGCAGTTGCAGAGCGCGCTCGATCTCGGGCTGGAGGCGAAACGCGACCAAGCCAAGGCGCACAAGTACCTCGCCTTCATGAACTGCGTGACCGGCAGGGAAAAGAAGTGTCGAAGCGAATTCAACAAAGCGTTGGACGCGGATCCGAAATTTGAACTCGAACCCGCGGAAGCCGGCCACCCGGTCTGGGGCCAGGTACTTCGCAGCGTCAAGGCGGAACGCGCCGCCAAGCCCAAATCGAAATAGGCGGTCACTGCTCGTCGGACTTTCGCAGCCAGCCGTCCGCGCTCCACGGCCCGCCGCCTGCCGCGGCGATGTAGAGGAAGACGAAGCAATACAGTGCCGCCAGCTCGCCACGATTGACGATGGGCCAGAAACCCGCGGGCGCGTGAGAGATGAAATAGGCGAACGCCATCAGGCCGGACAGCACAAAGGCCACCGGTCGAGTGAAGAGGCCGAGCAGCAACAGGAAGCCGCCGCCCAATTCCAGCACGCCGGCCGTGCCGCTCAATGTCCAGAGTTCGGTGGGCCGTGCGGGCGCCACCGGAAACGCCAGCAACTTCTGCATTCCGTGCTGCATGAACAGGAAGCCTGCGACGATCCTCAGCACGCTCAGGATGCGCGGTGTCCACTCGGTCAAAAAGGCATTCATGCCGGTCGCTCCGGAGGGCATAAGTCGAAGCGGAATTCTACTGTGTCCCGAAATTGACCCGGACAATGCCAGCGCTAGGTGCCCGGGTCCTCGACACCGTTCTTGCGCCACGCGTGCCCGTCGCGCGCGAGCAGGTCGTCCGATTCCTTCGGCCCCCACGAGCCGGCGGCATAGTTAGGGAACGATCGCGGCGCCAGCGCCTGCCACACGTCCAGCACGGGCTGGATGATGGTCCAGCCGGCCTCGACCATGTCGGCACGCTGGAACAGCGTCTGGTCGCCGATCATGCAGTCGTACAGCAGGCGCTCGTAGCCCGTGGAGGGCGCGGCGCCGAAATAGTCGGCGTAGGAGAAATCCATTTCGACCGGCGCCTGCTTCATCGTCGGACCAGGTACTTTCGTACCAAAACGCAGTGAGATGCCTTCGTCCGGCTGGATGCGGATCACCAGCTGATTCGTGGCCAGGCTTTCCACGCCGGCCTTGCGGAACAGCATGAACGGCGCACGCTTGAACTGGATCACGATTTCGGTCAGTCGCCTGGTCATGCGTTTGCCCGTGCGCAGGTAGAACGGCACATCGGCCCAGCGCCAGTTGTCGAGGCCCAGCTTCAGCGCCACGAACGTCTCGGTATTGGAAGTGGGACTGACGTTGGGTTCGGAGCGATACGCCGGCAGGCGGCGGCCGTCGACGATGCCTTCGCCGTATTGTCCGCGCACGGTGCGCGTCAGCACTTCCTCCGGCCGAGGTATCTGTATGGCGTCGAGGATCTTGGCCTGCTCGTCGCGGACGGCGTCCGCGGCGAACGAAACCGGCGGCTCCATCGCCGTCAGCGAAATCAGCTGGAACAGGTGATTGGGCACCATGTCGCGCAGCGTGCCCGAGGTGTCGTAATAGCCGCCGCGCTGCTCGACGCCGAGCGTCTCCGCGGCGGTGATCTGCACATGGTCGATATAGCTGCGGTTCCAGATGGGCTCGAAGATGCCGTTGCCGAACCGGAAGACCATCAGGTTCTGCACCGTCTCCTTGCCGAGGTAGTGATCGATCCGGTAGATCTGCCGCTCCTCGAGCGTCTTGCGAATTTCCACGTTCAGCGCGCGGGCGGAGTCGAGGTCGCGGCCGAACGGCTTTTCGATGTTGACGCGGCGCCACTGTCCCTCTGTTTCGCGCGTCAGGCCCGCGCTGCCCAATTCGCGCACGATTTGGCCGATGAACTGCGGCGCCACGGCAAGGTAGTAGAAATGATTGTTCGCCGTCTGGTGCGCCTTGGCCGCTTCCGCGATCTGCGCCTCCAGCCGCTGGTACGCGGACGCGTCCTCAAGCGAGCCGCTGACGTAGTAGGTGCGCTCGCGCAGCCAGGCCCACGGCGCACTGCGGGACGATCCGGCTTCGTGCGCCTCCATCGCCTCGTCTAAGTGACTGCGGAACGATTCCGTCGTGTAGTCGCGCGTGGCAAGGCCGACGATCGCGAATTGCTGAGACAGCAGGCCGTCGCGTGCGAGGTTGTAGAGCGCCGGAACCAGCTTGCGCTTGGCCAGGTCACCGCTCGCGCCGAAAATGACCATGACGCACGAATCCGCGGGGACCACTGGCGTGGCCGCGCCCGTTGCCGCCTTCGGGTTCATTGCGACTACTCCCTACCTCGCGTGAAGGCCTCAGTATAGCTGCGCTGCAGCATTTATAATGGGCACGACACGAACGAAAGGAATCGCAATGGGACCCACGAAGAGACTCGAAGGCAAATCGGCCATCGTTACCGGCGCTGCCAGCGGCATCGGCAGGGAAATCGCGCGGATCTACGCGCGCGAAGGCGCGCATGTGGCCGTCGCCGACCTGAATGTCGACGCTGCCAACGTGGCGGCCGCGGAAATCCGCGCCGCCGGCGGCAAGGCGATAGCCGTTGCTATGGACGTCACCAGCGAGGAAGGCGTCGCCGCGGGCGTCGCCGCCACGGTCGCGGCCTTCGGTGGCGTGGACATCCTCGTGAGCAACGCCGGGATCCAGATCGTGCATCCGGTCGAGGAGTTCAGCTACGCCGACTGGAAGAAGATGATGGCGATCCACGTGGACGGCGCGTTCCTCACGACGCGCGCGTGCATTCCGCACATGTACAAGTCGGGTCGCGGCGGCAGCATCATCTACATGGGCTCGGTGCACTCGAAGGAGGCCTCGGTGCTCAAGGCGCCGTACGTCACGGCCAAGCACGGACTGATCGGCCTGGCCAAGGTGGTGGCGAAGGAGGGTGGCCCCCACGGCGTGCGCGTCAACGTGATCTGCCCGGGGTTCGTGCGCACGCCGCTGGTGGAAAAGCAGATACCGGAGCAGGCGAAGACGCTGGGCATCACCGAAGCGGAAGTGATCAAGAACGTGATGCTGAAGGCGACCGTCGACGGTGAATTCACGACGCTTGAAGACGTCGCGGAGACCGCGCTGTTCTTCGCGGCCTTCCCCTCCAACGCACTCACCGGCCAGTCGCTCGTCGTGAGCCACGGCTGGTTCATGCAATAACACGTTCCGGTCAGATCACGCGCGAATAGCGCTGCTTCTGCTGCGACTCGCGCAGGTAGCGGTCGAATATCATCGCGACCGTTCGGACCAGCAGGCGGCCGCGCGGGGTCACCCGCAGACGGTCGTCGGAGAGTTCGACGAGTCCGTCCTCGACCATCGGTGCCAGCGCAGTCAATTCCGGCGCGAACATCCCGGCAAACGGGACACCGTGCGCCTCGGACAATGCGGCGAAGTCCAGCTCGAAATTGCACATCAGCTTCTGGATCGTGTCGCGGCGAAGGAGGTCGTCCTCTTTCAAATCGACGCCTCGCAGCACCGGCAGCACGTCCGCGTCGAGGCGCGCGTAGTAGCCGTCGAGCGTCTTCACGTTCTGCGCATAGGACGCGCCGACCTTGCCGATGGCCGAGATGCCGAACGCGATGAGGTCGCAGTCGGGCCGGGTCGAGTAGCCCTGGAAGTTCCGGTGCAGCTTGCGTTCGCGCTGCGCGACGGCAAGTTCGTCGCCGGGTTTGGCAAAGTGGTCCATGCCGATGTAGCCATAACCCGCCGCGCCGAGCTTCTCGATGGCCAGTGCCAGGATCGCAAGCTTGGTGTCGGGTGACGGCAACTGGGTGATCTCGATCTGCTTCTGCGTCTTGGACATGTGCGGCACGTGCGCATAGCTGTACAGCGCGATGCGGTCGGGCGAGGCCGCGATCACCTTGTCGAGCGTGGCCGAGAAGCCGGCCACCGTCTGCAGCGGCAGGCCGTAGATCAGGTCCACGTTCACCGAGACGAAGCCATTGGCGCGCGCCGCGTCGATGACGGCGCGCGTCTCGGCTTCGCTCTGGATGCGGTTGACCGCCTTCTGCACCGCGGGGTCGAAATCCTGTATGCCCACGGAAATGCGGTTGAAGCCGAGTTCGGCCAGATAGCGAATCGTCGCGGCGTCGACCTTGCGCGGATCGACCTCGATGGACACCTCCGCGTCCGGCGCGAACCGGAACTGGCGGCGCAATGCGCCCATCAGCGCGCCCATCTCGTCGTGCGACAGGAACGTCGGCGTGCCGCCGCCCCAATGCAGCTGGATCACCGGCGGCGAGCCTTCGACCAGTCCGCCGACGATGCCGATCTCCTTCTCGACGTAGCGGATGTACTTCGCGGAATGGTCGTGATTCTTGGTGATGACCTTGTTGCACGCGCAGTAGTAGCAGACGGTGTTGCAGAACGGCACGTGCACGTACAGCGACAGCGGCGCGCTGACGTCGCGCGATGCCAGCGCGTCGACGTAATTGGCCGCGGTGAACTGCTCATGGAACCGGTCTGCGGTCGGATATGACGTGTAGCGCGGGCCGAAGCCGTCATATTTGCGTACCAGTGCCTTGTCGAAGGCGATCGGGGCGGTGAGGGAAGTCGGCATGGTGGTGATGGTCGAGGTTCAGGCGTGAGCCGGGCCGACGCCGATGGGTGGCGGTGCAAGGTTGACGATGCGCCGGAAAAGGCCGACGAAGTCATCGCGCACGGCTTCGCCGAGCAGCGGATCCGTGTGGTCGAGAAAGGCTGCATCGATCTCGGCCCAATCGCTCGGCGTCAGGTACTTCTGCGCCAGCGGAATCACTTCGGTTTCCTCGCTGCGCATGTGATTGCGTTCGAACGCGACGAAGGATTCGACGGCTGCCGCAAAGACCGCAAACTCGGCGCGGCCGCCCTCCTGATAGCGGAGCAAAGACTGTTCGAGTTGCCGCAGCTTGACCGCCCCGGCACGATGCTCCGATTGCAGGCGGTCGATGAGGTCCCGCGCATCGGGATGGCGCAACTGCAGCAGCCGGAAGAGCCAGGCGTCCTCCTTCGGATGGTGGAAGCGTTCCGGGAACGTGTCGATGTAGTACACCATGGCGCCCAGCAGCGAGAAGTCCGGCTCGGTTTGGTGGGCGCGAATCCCGCGCACGACGTACAACAGGCCATGCAGCACGGCGGCCAACGACTGGTGTTCCTCGCGGATGATGCGGATCGCTTGCATGGGGTCGATGCGGCCAGTTGCCGGCATGGGTCGCCGAGTCTGCAACGGGCCTGCCATCATGCTAACTGTCCACGACCGGATCGTATTGACCTGCGTCAACGGGGTGTACGGACCTCGTGGCGGGCCCGGCGACGCCCCGGTACAGGTGGCGCGGCTTGAAAGCAGGCGGCGCAAGCGCCATCTGCTGTCCATGCCGCTCGACCATCCTCACTCCCCGCTGCATGAAGGCACGCCCGCCGACGCCGCGCTGCACGACGCTTACTCCACCGCCGTCATCACGGCGGTTTCCCTGGTTTCCCCGGCCGTTGCTCACGTCCGCGTGGAACGCCGCAAGGGCGCCCGCGGCGCGCGGGAAGGCGCCGGTTCCGGCTTCCTCATCACGCCGGACGGCTACCTGGTCACCAACAGCCACGTGGCGAGTGGGGCCACCCGCGTGGAAGTCACGCTTGCCGACGGACGCGCGGCGTCGGCCGAGATCGTCGGCGATGATCCGGACTCCGACCTCGCCGTGCTCAAAGTTGCCGCGGACGATCTTGCATCGTGCCGCTTCGGCGTGACGACGCAGTTGCGCGTGGGCCAGATCGCCATTGCCATCGGCAGTCCCTACGGATTCCAGCACACGGTGACCGCAGGCATCGTCAGCGCGCTCGGCCGGTCCATGCGCGCCAGCACCGGGCGATTGCTCGACAACGTGCTGCAAACGGATGCGAGCCTCAATCCGGGCAACTCCGGCGGTCCGCTCGTGAATTCGCGAGGCGAGGTGATCGGCGTCAACACCGCGGTGATCCTGCCCGCACAGGGCATCTGTTTCGCGATCGCCGCGTCGACGGCGGAACGTGTGGCGGTGGCGCTGATCCGCGACGGTCGCGTGCGGCGTGCCTACCTTGGCCTGGGCGGGCAGACGCATCCTATGCCGCGGCGCGTGGTGAGGCACTTCGGACTGACCATCGATTCCGGGGTGCGGGTGGAGACGCTCGAGCGTGGCTCGCCGGCGGCGGACGCCGGCATGAAAACCGATGACATCATCGTGGGCATCGACGGCATCCCGGTCGCGGATGTCGACGCGTTGCAACGACGGCTTGGCGCCGATGCGATCGCGCGTCCGCTGCCGATCATGGTGGTGCGCGGGAATCGCACGCTGGTACTGATCGTCACGCCGCGCGAATCGGCGCCGAGGCCACGGTGACCGCCTCGACCCCCGCCTTTGCAGCCGACGCCCAACTGTGCAACAATTGATTTAACTATATTTGCATCAGGGTGATACCGATGCTCGATCGTGACGGCTACCGCCCGAACGTCGCCATCGTCGTCGTCAACGGCAGGAACCAGGTTTTCTGGGGCAAACGGATCCGCGAACACTCGTGGCAATTTCCGCAGGGCGGCATCAATCCCGGCGAGACGCCCGAACAGGCAATGTACCGGGAGTTGCACGAGGAAGTCGGACTGCATCCCCATCACGTCAGGGTCCTTGGCCGAACGCGCGACTGGCTGCGCTACGACGTACCGCAACACTGGATCAAGCGCGAGTGGCGTGGCAGCTACAAGGGCCAGAAGCAGATCTGGTACCTGTTGCGCCTGGTCGGCCGCGACAACGACGTGTCATTGCGCGCGACGGACAAGCCGGAGTTCGACGCCTGGCGCTGGCATGACTACTGGGTTCCCCTCGAAGGGGTGATCGAGTTCAAGCGTGAGAGCTATCGCCGCGCGTTGCTCGAACTCGAGCGCTTCCTGCACGCCAAGCCGCAAACACGCCGGCAGCGGCTGTATGGCATCGCGCATCCGGCGATGCCCGATTCGTACATCGATCCGGCGATGCCAACCGTCGATTGACGTCGGCGCCGCTCGCGCGGCGGCCTATTTCGAGCAGTCGCCGATGCGCTTGGCGTTGATGACGAACGTGATCGACGTATCCGTCTTGCCCGGCGCGCTGACCTTCATGTCCGCCATGCCGTCGTAGTTCGTGGTGCCCACGACGAGTTCCATGCGCCCGCGGTTGGAGTAGACGTCACGCGTGCACGCCATGTCGTAGGTGGTGCGGTTGCCCTGAGTCTCGATGTTGGAGATCGAACACTTGGCATCGGGCCTTGGCAGCGTCTTGGTCACGTCGTCCAGGTCCTGCTGGGTCAGGCACTCGCGTGTGACCTCGGTCGGCGCGGTCTTCCGCGCGACGGTGCTCGTCACGCGCATCTCCCACAGTCCGGGCTGCATCGGTGACGGCGCGGCGGAGGCGAACGGACTGGCCAGCGCCAGCCCGAGCGCGAGGTGGCGGAACGACGAGCTGCAGATTGCGGAACGACGCATGCGCGGAATCCCCGTTGGTAGTGTGACCGCGCCATCATACTGCGCGCGTCCCCATGCTTCGCGCCATCCGTCAGCGTGCGGGCGCCGGTCAGGCGTCGCGCCGTGTCCTAGCGCAGCAATACCAGGTTGTCGCGATGGATCAGTTCCGCCTCGTCCACGTAGCCCAGGATGGTCTCGATCTCGGACGACGGGCGCCGCAATATGCGTGATGTCTCGGAGGCGCTGTAGTTGACCAGGCCCCGCGCGACTTCGCGCCCGTCGTCCGCGAAGCAGCCGACGAGTTCGCCGCGCTCGAATGTCCCATCCACCGCCACGACGCCGATCGGCAGCAGGCTCTTGCCGCCGCTGGCGAGCGCGGTCACCGCGCCGGCGTCCAGCACGAGCCTGCCCGCGAGCTGCACGTGGTTGGCGAGCCATTGCTTGCGCGCGCCCAGCACTGCCTGCGGGGCGATCAGTGCCGTGCCCACTGCTTCGCCTGCGACCAGGCGGGTCAGGACGTTGTCTTCGCGACCCCACGCGATGACCGTCGATGCGCCCGAGCGCGCCGCGCGTTTGGCGGCGAGGATCTTGGTGAGCATGCCGCCGCGGGCGAGGGCGCTTCCGGCTCCGCTGGCCATGGCCTCCAGCGCAGGATCACCTGCGCGCGCTTCGCGCACCAGCGTGGCGTCCGCGTGCTTGCGCGGATCGGCCGTATACAGTCCCGCCTGGTCGGTGAGGATGACAAGCACGTCCGCCTCGATCAGGTTGGCGACCAAAGCTCCAAGCGTGTCGTTGTCGCCCACGCGGATCTCGTCGGTGGTAACGGTGTCGTTCTCGTTGATGATGGGAATCACGCCGAGTTCGATCAGCGTGCGCAACGTCGTTCGCGCGTTGAGGTAGCGGCGTCTGTCCGCGAGATCTTCGTGCGTGAGCAGCACCTGCGCCGTGTGCAGCCCGTATTGCATGAACGCGGTCTCGTAAGCCTGGATCAGGCCCATCTGTCCGACGGCGGCCGCTGCCTGCAATTCGTGGATGGCCTTGGGCCGCACAGTCCACCCCAGGCGCGCGATGCCTTCGGCGATGGCGCCCGACGACACCAGCACGATCTCGCGCCCGCCGCGCTTCAGTCCGGCGATCTCCTCCGCCCAGCGCGCGACTGCCGCGTGGTCGAGGCCGCGCCCGTCGTTGGTGACGAGGCTGGAGCCGACCTTGACCACGAATCGGTTGGCGCCGGCAAATACCGAACTCATGTTTCCGAAGGCGGCGTGCGCGGCCGGCGCATCCTGACCGGCGCGGGAGAGACGACGAGCGGCTCCGAATCGTCGGCGGCATCGGCGGCGAGCTTTTCGGCGGAAACGCGATTCGCGTCGAGCCAGTCCTGAATCTTGAAGATGAGCTCGCGGCAGCCTTCGCCGTTGATCGCGGTGATGGCGAACACCGGGCCTTTCCAGCGATACGACTTCACGAAGGCGGCGACGCGCGCCGCGCGTTCTTCCTCGGGAATGAGGTCGAGCTTGTTCAGCACGAGCCAGCGCGGCTTGTCGTACAGCGCCTCGTCGTAGAGCTTCAATTCCTTCACGATCGCGCGCGCGTCGTGCACCGGATCGGACTCGGTGTCGAGCGGCGCCAGGTCCACCAGATGCAGCAACAGGCGTGTGCGCGCGAGATGGCGCAGGAAGCGATGACCGAGTCCCGCGCCTTCGGCCGCGCCTTCGATGAGTCCCGGGATGTCCGCGACGACGAAGCTGCGCGCTTCCGACGTGCGCACGACGCCCAGGTTCGGCGCAAGTGTCGTGAATGGATAGTCGGCAACCTTGGGGCGCGCGGCGGAAATCGCGCGGATCAGCGTGGACTTGCCGGCGTTCGGCATGCCCAGCAGTCCGACGTCGGCCAGCACCTTCAGTTCGAGCTTGAGCTTGCGCTGTTCGCCTTCCTCGCCCTTGGTGAATTGGCGCGGGGCGCGATTGGTGCTCGACTTGAAATGCAGGTTGCCCAGTCCGCCCTTGCCGCCCTTGGCGACGAGAAAGCGGGCGCCATCGGTGGCCAGGTCCGCCAACCGCTCACCGTCCTCCGTCGAGATGACCGTACCAACCGGCATGCGCAGGATGATGTCCTCGGCGCCTTTGCCGTACTGGTCGGCGCCGCGGCCGTTCTCGCCGCGATGTGCGCGGTGAATGCGCGCGTAGCGATAGTCGATCAGCGTATTGATGTTGCGATCCGCGACCGCCCAGATGCTGCCGCCCGACCCACCGTCGCCGCCGTCGGGACCTCCGCGCGGAATGTATTTTTCGCGCCGGAATGACGCGGCGCCGTTGCCGCCGTCGCCGCCGATGACCTCGATCGTCGCTTCGTCGAAAAATTTCACGAGGGCTTCCTGATGTAGAGAATGATTCTTTCGGTCTCGTCACCGCGGCGGTGGCCGTCCCATGCCGGCATCCAGCCCGCCGGCGGTGCCGGCTGCGTGAGCGGCCGGCTGTATTGGACGAGCAGCGCCTTGCAGTCGTGCTGCGGCCGGATTTCCTCGCGCACGGTCTCTACTCCCGAGAAATAATAGAACAGCGCGCGTTGCGGCTCGCCTAAGTCACGGCTCGCCACGCATCCGCTGCGCGGCATGCGCATTGCGGCGTTTTCAACGACGTTCCGGTAGGTGCGGCGCGAATCGATGTAGGGCAGCCAGATCGTCATTGCCAGCCCCCAGATCAACGTTACGCCGGCGGCCCAGTTGAGAAGGGCGCGTCGATTGGAGCGCCGCGCTGGCCGCACCAGCATGATCCACAGCAGCGTGAGGAAGATGGCCGCCAGCATCGCGCCCAGGTGGAACGACGTTCGGAAGCCCACTTCCGAGTCGCGGAAAAGCTGGGCGACTCGCGGCGACATGCCGTTCAAGTAGGCATCGATCCAGAATCCCCAGGCCATCATTGCGACCAGACCGAACGTGAGTATGCCGAACCAATCAAGCGCCCCGGAGAATCCGCGCTTGAGCGAGTCGACCTCGAGTGCCGCGAGCAACGCGAACGGAACCAGCAGCGGGATGGCATAGGGCAGTTTGGGGTCGCGCAGCAGCAGCAGGCTCGCGAGTATTACCAGCGAGACCACGGCCGGCACCTGCACGCCGGGATCGCGCAGCCCGCCATTGAATCCGCGGCCGCGTGTCCAGAGCATCCAAAGGATCAGTGGCAGCG
>Ga0207701_10000657_pt1 | contig 36132 bp, 23 predicted proteins | sample KBSSwiSSwithPhiX_FD_184294 | JGI IMG/M metagenome (GOLD analysis project Ga0207701, IMG submission 184294) | Switchgrass rhizosphere bulk soil microbial communities from Kellogg Biological Station, Michigan, USA, with PhiX - S5 (SPAdes) (version 2) | ecosystem: Environmental > Terrestrial >... | reverse complement strand
CGGTCACGCTCGGTATGCAGAACGTGTTTGATGAAGATCCACCCTTCGTACTCGGGAACTTCGAAAACGGCTATGATGAGTCGTTAACCACGATCAAAGGCCGATTCTGGTACGTTGGCCTAAAGAAGAGATTCTAAGGCGTAAAACTGGGAAGCAATTCACAGCGGCCGGGCTCCTTACGGGCCCGGCCGTTTTGCTTTTGTTTAACCACTAATGCACACCAATCGCCACGAAGTCCTGAGAGTTAAAGTGAGTTAACTGCTCACGAAATGCGCGAAAAGGCCAGAAAACTTCAGCGATAAATTTGTTTTGTCCTTTCGCGCCTTTCGTCTGTTTCGTGGGGAACCCGTCAAACCTTTTCGAGATTTCTTATCCCTTCTATCCGGGTAATCCGTAGTTCCATTGAAAATTCGGTGTTCACTCGTGAAATTGATGAATTGCACTACGGGAAACCGCAGATTACGCGGATGACGCGGATTCCACTGAGCACATGACAACAGACCGGATGAGTCTTGCCTCTTGGTCCGTGCCATCCGTATCATCAGTGGTTCAACTCTTGTATTTCTTGAATTCATGTCCATTTGTGTTTGTCCGTGGTTAGATTTCTTGAGCGGCGAAATTGGCTTTGGGGATTCCTGCTAATCGCTCTTGTTTGCATTGCCTACGCGCGCGTCTTTGACGCCGGATTCATCTGGGACGACGAATCGCATCTGACTCGTAACCCCTGCATCGTTGGTCCACTGGGATTGAAAGAGGTTTGGACCAGCGCGCGGGCGGTCTATTACCCGCTGGTGCTTACGACTTTTTGGACTCTGCACAAGGTCGCCGGCTTAGCCCCATGGCCATACCATTTTCTGAATGTGCTTTTGCACGCCGGATCGGCCGTCCTGCTCTGGCAGGTGCTGCGACAACTGAATGTTCGCGGCGCGTGGCTGGGAGCGGCGCTATGGGCTTTGCACCCGGTGATGGTCCAATCAGTCGCCTGGGTAACCGAGCTGAAAAACACACAATCGGGCTTCTTTTACCTGTTTTCGATCTTCTGTTTTTTGAAATGGGAAGAGCAACCACGGATTACGCCGATAACACCGATGAGGGTCACAGAGGATCCAAAAGCGTCCCGACGGCAGTTTAGAAACCACCGCTCCTTGATGTTTGCTTTAGCGCTCGTCTTTTTCGTACTCGCCACCCTAAGCAAGCCTTCTGTGGTCATGTTGCCTGTGGTAATTGCCTTGTGTATCTGGTGGCGAACAGGACGAATTTACTGGCGTGATGTTGCGGCCCTTGCGCCGCTTGTGTTAGTCTCCGCGCTCGCCAGCGCCTGGACGATTTTGGAACAGAAGCTACATGCTGGCGCAATTGGCGCCGAATGGGCGCAGACCTGGCCGGAACGCCTTATCATCGCGGGGCGCGCGATATGGTTTTACCTGGCAAAGCTGATATGGCCGCATCCGCTGATCTTCATTTATCCACGATGGAAAATTGATTCCTCGCAACTGATAGCCTATTTGCCGCTCCTCGCGGCATTAGTTGGGTTACTAGCCCTGTGGTTGAACCGCGCAAGGTGGAGCCGCGCCGTATTTTTTGCCGCTGCATACTATGTGGTTTCGTTGTTTCCTGTGCTTGGATTTTTTAGCGTCTATTTCTTTCGCTACTCGTTTGTGAGCGATCATTTTCAATATCTGGCGAGCATGGGGCCGCTGGCATTGGCTGGTGCTGGCATCGTAACAGGTTGTAGCCGCCTCGCTGCGTTGAGGCGCCTCTCAGCGTTGCCATCGACATCGCGGCACGCGACTTCTCGAGGCTCCGGCGTGGCAGGCAGCGCCGTGGCTACAACACCGCTTGTTGGGATCTGTGGGGTTGTGCTTTTTTTGCTTGTTGCTCTGACATGGCGACAAACTGCCGTTTACAACAATCTTGTTACTCTGTACACAGCGACGCTGAAAAGAAATCCCGGTTGCTGGATGGCGCATTACAATTTGGGCATCGCTCTCAGTGAACAGGACGACACTGATGGGGCGATTGCTCACTATCGCCAGGCTCTCGACCTGCGGCCAAGTTATGCGGAGGCGCATTATAATCTGGGCCGGCTTCTTGTACAGGAAGGCCAGCTTGAGGAAGCTATTACTCATTACAAGAAAGCACTGGAAATAAATCCTGCTGATGCAGAAGCCCACAACAATCTTGGCGCTACGCTTTTTGCGAGCGGGCACGTAGATGAGGCGATTGTTCACTATCAGAAGGCGCTGGCAATCCGACCGGATTACGCCGATGCCTCTTGCAATCTGGCAAGTTCGCTCCTTTCCGAAGGTGATTTCGATGGGGCCATCGCTTACTACTCAGCCTGTCTCGCGGTATCACCAAATCAGGTTGAGGCTCAGTACAACCTTGCGAGCGCCTTGTTTCGAACAGGCCGGAGGGATGAGGCGATAGTGCATTATCAAAAAGTCCTCGAGTTGAGCCCGGAGAACGCGGATGCCCGCGCAAACCTCGGGAGCGTCTTCCTTGCGAAAGGCCGCGTGCGAGACGCAATTCCGCAGTACAGGGATGCGCTTCGAATTGCGCCTGATAACGTAGCTGCCCAGAGCAATCTGGCATGGCTGCTGGCGACAGCTGCCGACCCATCGCTCAGAAACGGGTCAGAGGCCGTTCTTTTGGCCGAACGAGCAGAATCCGAGAGTTCTCGGAGCGAAAATCATGCGATTGTTTTGCGCATCCTGGCGGCGGCATACGCTGAGACTGGCCGCTTTGTTGAGGCTAAGAAAACTGCCGAACAGGCATTGCAAGCGGCAGAGATCCAGGGAAACTCTACCTTGTCCAGCGCTCTCCGAGATGAAATTGCGCTGTACGACTTAGGCTTACCGTATCATAAATGATTGGGCTAACATCTGGTCGGTTTGAGGTCGAAAGACCTCCTTTATTTGTGATACGGCAGGCCAAGTTCGTAGAGCGCAATTTCATCCCGAAGCGCGTTCGCGAGGGTGGAGTTGCCCTGGGTTTGGGCTGCCTGCCATGCCCGTCGAGCACTCTCGGCCGCCTCGGCAAATCGGCCGGCCTCCGCATAAGCAGCCGCAAGAGTGCGCAGATAATTGGCATCCTTGCCGCCGGAAAGTTGTACGGCTTGTTTGGCAAGCTCGATTGCCCGGTTCCCATCACGAATTGAAGCATCGGAAGAGGTCGCGAGGAGCCACGCCAAATTATTACGCGCCATTGAGTCTTGCCGGGAGATCCGGGCCGCATGCTCGTACTCGGCGATCGCATCCTTTTGTAATCCTTTTTTAAGAAATGCGTTGCCGAGGGCGGTGTGGAAACCTGCGTCGTTCGGCTGGGCCGCAAGCGCCTTGTGCCATTGCGCGATCGCGTCGTCGATGCGGCCTTGCTGAAATAGGACGCTGCCGAGGTTGAAATACGGATCGCCGTAATCAGGTCGTAGTCTCACGGATTCATCATAATGGCTGACCGCTTCGCTGAGCCGTCCTTTTCGCGCAAGTGCGTTGGCAAGATTGTTCTCCATCAGTGCTCGACCGAGATTGTAATGAGTGGCAGCGTTCTGGGAGCGAATGTTCAGTGCCAATTCGAAGTGCGAAATTGCGCGGTCCCATTCGCCGCGTTGCAGGAGAAGATGACCAAGATTGTTATGCGCCATGGCGTTGTCAGTGGTAACAGCCAGCGCATGGTTCCATAGCCTCTCGCTGTTTTCCCAATACGACGTCTGCACAAACGCGCGCCAGCTTAGGAGGGCGATGATCGTCGGCATAACAATGGCGGCGACCCGGTGTTGAGCCGGCTGGCGCAATCGCGAGAGAAGCTCGGCGACGGTCCAAACGATCAGAATATACAAGCCAATCTGTGGCAGATACGTGTAGCGGTCAGCGCGTCCTTGTTCGCCAGCCTGAACGAACCCGATCACCGGCACAAGCATTCCGACATACCAAAACCAGCCAGTGAGAATATAGGGTCGTTCTCTCCTCCATTGGATTGCTAACAGACTGATTGAGATGAGAAATGTAATTGCAAAAATAACCTGCCAAATCGGGAGCTGATCGTTCGGATGAGGATAAAAAGCCGCCAGCCGGGCGGGCCAAAACATCTGCCAAATATAGGCAACGTAGGTGACAGCCGCGTTGTTCAGTCGCCATGCAAGCGGCAACTGGTCGATTGCTCCTGCGCTGTAGAGCTGTATCAGCAAAGTCGCGATGCACGAAAGAGCGGAGAGAGCAAATAGCGGAATTTTTTCCACAAACAAAGGCGCGACTGAATGCGCTCGGTCGGGGGGCCGAGCACTGCGTGTGAGGCGCGTGCGGTCCCAAGAAAACCTATTGAGCGGCCAGTAATCGAGGAGCAAAAGCACGCAAGGCACGGTCACCAGCATCGGTTTCGACATCAGTCCGAGGACAAAAAAGAGTGCCACTGTCAGGTAGCGCCCCATGCTTCGCGCCTGCACGTACCGCGTATAGGCCCAGAGAGTGAGCATGAAAAAGACGCCGCTGAGCACATCTTTGCGTTCCGACACCCATGCCACTGATTCGACATGCAAGGGATGAACGGCGAACAAGGCCGCCACAAAAGCGCTTTGCCAAAATGCGCCAGTCATTTGTCTTAGCAAAAGAAAGAGCAGCACGACCGAGACCGTGTGGAACAAGACGTTTGTGAAGTGATGCCCGCCCGCCTTTAAGCCAAACAACTGGCAATCGAGCATGTGCGAGAGGGTGGTTAGCGGATGCCAGTTCCGAGCGTGGGTGTGAGCAAAGGCATTGATTACACCGTCGACCGTGAGGCCGCGCGTGATCAGGGGATTGTCATAAACGTAAACATGGTCGTCCAAGTTTACGAAATTGTGCCAAAGCGTTTGACTAAAAACCAACCAGGTAAGTGCAATCAGAGCGAGGCAAACAAAAAAAGACGCGAGTCTTGACGAGGTGCGGTTTCCCCGGCGCCTAGCACTGGTCGTTGCGCTGGCAGGGCTACTGCGGACCAAGGGCAGGTTCCTGGTGCTGCCCTTATGTTTATGGTGACGAACTGCCATTCGTTAGGCTAGGGTCGCGTAACGGCCGCTGTTCCTGGTAAAGCTCGATGTTGGCTTGAAGTTCATTGGCCAGACCAGCGTTCCCCTGGCTATTGGCCAATTGGATGCCGCGCTCCGCGGCCTGGATTGCGTCCGCGAACCGCCCATTCTCTGCGTACGCTGCCGCCAACGTGCGGAAGAGTAATGCTATCCTGCCTCCTGAGATGCGTACAGCTTGCTCTGCCAGTTGGACCGCTTTGGCGCCATTTCGAATCGACTGGTCTGGTGACGTGGCAAATACCCAGGCGAGATTGCTCAGTGCGTTTCCATTGTCGGGATCAACCAACAACACCTTCTGCCACTCTTCCGCGCCTTCCTGGACACGGCCTTGCTGAACAAGAACGGTGCCCACGATATTGTGGACCTCCATGTTGTCCGGTTGGAGGTCGAGTAATTTACGGTAGTGAACTAGCGCGTCGGCCACCTGGCCCTTTTGAAGGAGTGCCTTGGCAAGGTTCTCATGGGCAGGGCTATTGTCTGGCCGAAGATCGACGGCTGATTGCAGCAGCGAGACAGCTTCGTCCAGCTTACCTTTCCCCAGAAAGACGATCCCGAGATTATTTTCAGCCACATCATTGTTTTTAGTTACGGCAAGGGCATGCGTGAATAACGTTTCGCTATCGCGCCAGTACGAGCTCTGAACCCGTGTGCAAGAGCTCAAAGCGGCGATGACAAGTATTGCAGCAGTGCTCAAAGTTGCGCGTCGATATCGATGCAAAACGGTCAAGTCAACCACTGCCCAGGCGGCTGCTATGTACAGGCCAATTTGAGGTAAATACGTGTATCGATCAGCGCGGCCCTGCCATCCGACTTGCACCAATCCAATCACAGGGACAAGCATCCCCAGATACCACAACCAACCCGTAAGCAGGTACGGTCGATGGGTTCGCAGAGCAATGGCTGCGACCGTGATACACATTAGAACGAGGAGACAGCAGACGATTTCCCAAAGCGGGAGTCGGTTCTCCGGATGCGGGTAGAACACTGCCAGGTTCACCGGCCAGAGCATCTGCCAGATGTAGAGGACATAGCTTACTACCGCGTTGTTGATTCGTTCGAATATCGGCAACTCCTCGGTCTGGCCGACCGCGCCTTTCTGGACAAGAAACGTAATGACACTTGAAACAGCCGACAACGCAATCAACGGGATTTTCTCCGCAATACGCTTCCACAATTGACCTTTGATTCTATCGAGAGGCCAGTAGTCAAGAAGCAAGAGGACAAATGGCAATGTGACCAGCATCGGCTTGGACATGAGTCCACAGGCGAACAGGAATACCACAACCAGATAACCTCTAACCCGAGGTACACGCACATAATTCGCGTAGGCGAGCAATGTCAGCATGAAGAAAACACCGCTCAGCACATCCTTTCGTTCCGCAACCCAGGCAACCGATTCGACACGCAACGGATGAATTGCGAACACCGCCGCAACAAAAGCGCTTCGCCAAACCGCTCCGGTCATCTGTTGCAGCGCTAGAAAAAGGAGCATCGCTGCCAGGCTATGGAGGAGGACATTCGTAAAATGGTGCCATCCTGCCTTCAACCCATATAGCTGGCAGTCGAGCATGTGCGAAATGGTCGTCAGCGGATGCCAGTTCAGGCAATGGACATGTGTAAATGCCCAGGCAATCCCGCTGATGCTGAGACCACCTGTTATTTTCGCGTTCTCATAAACGTAACGCGGATCATCATAGTTAATGAAGTCATACCAGAGCGTTTGGCCAAAAACAATCCAGGTAAGCACAGCCAGAGAAAGGCAGATGCCGACGGATAGCCACCAGCGGTTCGGTGTTGTCTTCATCTTCAAGAAACGACAAATGACAAATGCCTTATGACGAAGGAATGACGAAACTCAAATAAAAGCAGGGTGCACTCCGCCTTCGTCATTTAATGATTTGGATTTGTTTCGTCATTCGACATTCGTGTTTCGTCATTTCTTTAGGACTTCCTCTGGTAGATCAAAATGTATTTTCCGAGTTGTGGCACTGATTGCGGCACGTTATCAAAATAATAATCTGTTTTGTCTGGTGACACCATGTTCACGAAACCCGCCACGGTATAGTTTTGCGCTGCATATTGATTAGCCCAGCTGAAAATCAATCGCTCAGATTCCGGCCGCTCCAGCCACGAATCCGGCATCACCACGGAGATGAGAAATTTGGGACGGGCACGTTCAATCTCCCGAATCATTTCTTGTTGCATTTGGCTGGCATATTTTTGGGTTTCCATCAGGCCGTAGGCGTAAATGTAACCGGTGGCGGAATGTCGGTCGGAATAAAAGTAAATCTGCGGCTCGGAACCCAGCACGGCGATCGTGTCATTTCGCGTTGTATGTTTTCGCAGATATTCCGCAATTCGGATTGATTCCACGAAGGGAGCTTCTGGGTAAATCATTCGAGAAGCCTCGGCCGGCGAGACTTCAAAAAAGAACTTTTTTTCTGCGAGAATCGGCCAGGCAAGAGCAAATCCCAGTATCAGGACGGGGATAAATCGGACTACTATCGATCGATCCATACTGAGACCCGACAATCTGCCGATACCAACACCCGCGAGCAGCGAGACAGCTGGAAGCACTAGGATGAAATAGTGCAATCGAAAATAGAAGCCTGGACATAACGCTAATGCAGAAAAGAATAAAAAGCCCAGGAGAAAAGCCGCGACAGGACGTGATCGCCGCTCCCACAAAGTCGCGACGAGCCCGATTCCTGCCAGGGCCCAGATTGGCCAGCACGCCGCAATCACCTCCTTTGCACTGTAGAAGAAAAATCGGGAAGCCTGGCTGAAAGGAACCAGGCTGCCATATTGACGCGCGTAATCGATTGTCCAAAACCAGAACCTACCGAACACGCCGATGCTCCAGAGAAGCAGGCAAGTAATTCCGAGGGGAAGAATTACACCGGCGCTGAAAATCAGGGTTCGCTGAAGAATTTTTTCAAGGCGGAATCGATGATGAAGATCGTTGGAGACGAGATAAGCCGCTCCAAATAGAGCGAAGAAAGCTGCCGGCTGCTTCATTAAGACCCCGAGGCCGAAGAGCACTCCGCTTGCGAACAGCCACCGAAAAGCTGGGCGTTTCGTGGTGTTGAGCAAAACCAATGTCCCGCCAAGCACCGGTAGCAAAACAAAATGTGTGGCGTGGCCGGCAAACCCAAGCACCGATGGGCTAACAGAGAGCACGGCATAGCTCATTCCGGCCGTAAGTCCCGCTACTGAATTCACAAGTTGGCGGCCCAGTAAAAAGACCAAAACGATCGTAGCTAGGTTAACAAGAAGCAGTCCCAAATGAATTCCGGTTATCGTTTGTCCAAAGATCGACATGATTGCCGCGTACGCTGCATAAGTCCCTGGAAACTTCATGTTGTAGGCGAGGTTGTATGGTGGAATACCTTGCAAAATCAGTTGACCAGCATAAGCGTATTCGCCTTCGTCGCGCTCGAGCGGAATTCCCAGAAGCCGAATCCGGATTGCGATGACCACGGTGAAGACTGCGAGTCCTATAATCCACCACCCGACATGCCGGTTCTTCTTAGCGTGAACGGTAGTATTTCCCACTAGAACCACTGAAGATGAGAATTGGTTGTCAACAGATCAAGTTTTCTTGTGCACCCCGCTGCCCAAATCCGACATCCGAATCCCGAATCTCGAAACAAATCCGAATTTTCAAATGCGCAAACGGAAACGGCGTGCAGAGGACTGCCCGTCCTATCTAAACGCCACGTCTTACGCAGGTAGAGCGCGTCACTCCTACGCGCGCCGTCTTGATGCGTTTGGTTTTGATGATTGATTCAATGGAATTTCGAGATTGTTTTGGAATTCGATATTCGAAGTTCGGATTTAGAGTAATCCCACTGCGTCTCGTCAAATGGCGTTTAACGTAGCAACCCCACGCAAGATTTCTGAACTCGTGTTTTCGCCGCGCAGTCGGGCCTGCATTTTTGCCCTGGTTTTGGCGGCTGTAACGATTCTCGTGTATCAGCCTTCCTGGAATGGCGGGTTCCTCTGGGACGATGACGTCTACATTACAAATAATGAGCTGCTGACGGCGCCGGATGGTTTACGGCGAATCTGGTTCTCACTGGATTCGCCTTCGCAGTATTTCCCGCTGGTTTATACAACTTTTCGCATCGAACACGGGCTTTGGGGACTGAACTCGACAGGTTATCACTGGGTCAATCTTGTGCTGCATGTCGCCAACGCGCTGTTGGTATGGCTGGTCCTGGCGCGGTTAAAGGTGCCGGGAGCGTGGCTGGCTGGAGCAATTTTTGCGCTGCATCCCGTGCAGGTGGAATCGGTCGCTTGGATCACGGAACGCAAAAATGTACTAATGGGCTTCTTCTTTTTGCTAACACTACTTGCCTGGATTGCGTTCGTTGATGGCAAAACGAAGCGGCGCTGGGTGTTTTATGGCCTGGCGTTGACCCTTTACCTATTCGCGCTTTCGGCGAAGACCACGGCCTGCACGCTACCTGCCGCGTTGTTCTTGATTTTATGGTTGCAGCACAAGCCCATTGAGTGGAAGCGAATTATCCAGATCATACCTTTCCTTGTCCTTGGCATCGCCATGGGCGTATTGGCGATGTGGTGGGAGCGCTACCATCAGGGAACGAGCCGCGCCGTTTTTACCTTCCTGAGCCCAATCGAACGAGTTCTCGTCGCGAGCCGGGCTATTTGGTTTTATCTAAGCAAACTCATCTGGCCATCCAATCTCACATTTATTTATCCGCGATGGGATATCGCACCGACTCATCTGCTCAATTACGCGTGGCTGTTGGCGACAGTTATCGTGTGCGCGGGGATCTATTTTCTTCGTCGGTGTGTAGGACGTAGCTTCGAGGTCGCAGCGGCATTTTTCCTTGCGACCCTAAGCCCGGTGCTGGGATTCATCATGCTTTACACATTTCGTTACACGTTTGTAGCCGACCATTATCAGTACCTGGCCTGTATGGGTCCGATCGCCTTGGCGTCTGCCGGTCTGGTGAATTTCGCCGACAGGTTTAAGAACAGCCGCAGCCTGATCCGAGGCGCGGCGCTCTGTGTGGTGGCGCTGTTGGCGACACTGACATGGCGACAAGCTGCGATGTATGGCAACATCGAAACACTCTGGCGAACGACTCTGGCCAGAAATCCCAGTTGTTGGATGGCTCACAACAACCTGGGCATTGTACTTTTTGGAAGAGGCCAGCTTGACGATGCGATTGCGCATTACCGGACCACATTGGAAATGCAGCCTGACTTTTGGGATGCCGATTACAATCTTGGCACCGCTCTTCTGGGCAAAGGTGAGGTGGACGAGGCAGTTTTCTATTGTGACAAAGCGGTCGCGATGCAGCCAAACGATCCAGATTCCCAGGTGGCTTTGGCTAATGCTCTTTTCCAAAAGAAACGAATCGACGACGCGATTGTTCACTATCAAAAAGCCGCGGCAATACGTCCCGACTACTTTCTTGCCCGTAGCGGTCTAGGCCATGCTCTCCTTGAGAAAGGGGAGCTCGACGCTGCGATCGACCATTCTCGTGCCGCACTATCGATCCAGCCTAACAACGCAGACTGTCACACGGTCCTCGCGGTTGCTCTTGATGAAAAAGGTCAATCCGCCGAAGCCATCGAACACTATGAAAAGGCGTTGGAGATTTCTCCTCAATCCGTTTCTGCCTTAAATAACCTGGCGTGGTTGCTGGCCACGTCTTCCAATGGGTCATTGCGGAATGGGACCCGGGCGGTTCAATTTGCCCGGAAGGCCGACCAACTTTCGGTAGGCACCAACGCGGTTGTGCTGCGCACATTGGCAGCAGCCTATGCCGAGACTGGCCAGTTTGGAAAAGCGATTGAAAGTACCCAAGCTGCGATGCAGCTCGCACAGAGTCAACGTGCCGAGTCCTTAATCAATGAGCTTGAACAACAGATCGCACTCTATGAATTGGGATTGCCTTATCGCGAAACGGCGAAATAAGGACGGTACAGCTAAGCCGGCGTGACTTGTGGACGATCCAATCGTGGACGATCCAACGGTGCAACGATTTAAGCTTTGACGCGGCCAAGCCCGTTAGAGCTCATTGCGCAGAATTTCGAACACCTTCGTGCTCTCCACTACTCCTGCCAGAGCGTCTGTTCCGGGGCCATTGCCAAACGCGACTACGTCTTCAACAGTGACCAGGGCAGATTTCGTGTAAAATGCGGCTGGCTCCGGCTGTTCCGCCTGGGGTTGTTTGGTTGGATTTTCGTCCTGTTTACCCGGTATTTTCGCCGCTCCGTACGATTTATCGCCATTCGGTCCGGTTGCCCAGGTAATCCAAGGCTGACCGGCAGAATTAAAGCCTAAAAGGGCAATACCGCTGTCTTTACGAAAAGGAAATCCATTCAGGTTCAATCCCCCGATCGCTACATCGCCGCAGACTACAATGGTCGATTTTTCTCCTCCGTAACTTCGTGCAACGCCGACTGCACGGTCCAGTTCGACCGTCTGGCCGAGGGTCCTTTCCCCATTGTTTTCCTGTGCTGCTTTTCGCATTAGTCCCGCATCAACCACCAGCAGGTAGCCGCCGACGTTGTACTGGAGTAATTGGATTGCTCGCCGCACCATATCCGAGAGGCTCGGCTGCTGACTTCTTTCTTCTACCTGGTTCACAAACGCGAGGTCTTCTTTACTAAAAACGCCGACGAGTTTCGGACGGCGCCACCCGGGAACCGCGTCCAGTTCGGCTCGGGTTCGAACAATATCGAACCCATTGCCACGGAGTTCGAGTAGGAGATCACGAGTATCCTGCCTCTCTCCGCCTTTTCTGATTGGAAGAAATTGCGCCGCGCCGCCGCCCATTGCGATGTCGATATTTCCACGATCCACAAACTCAGCTGCGATTTTCTCGGCATCGCTCGACTCACCAGGATGGGCATAAAAGGCCGCGCTGGTAGGGTCAGTAAGCTTTGCGTCCGTTACGAGTCCCGTAGCGCGCCCGTATTCCCGGGCCAGTTCAACGATGCTCTTGATCGCTTTCCCGTCGACATTGATCGCAATGGCGCGATTGGCCACTCTCTCACCAGTCGCAATCGCCGTTGCGGCAGCTGCCTGGTCCGGGGCTGCGAAATCCTTTGAATAATTCATCACCAAAGCGGCATGAGCCATCGAGTCCACGTTCAGGCGAGTGCCAGCGCCAGCAGCGTAGGCGCGGGTTGGGGCAATCCGGGCAGGGGAAAGGCCTTCTCCAACAAACAAGATAATTCCGAAAGGCTTTCGGATCACCCAGTGCTGAAAATAAAGAACGCCAACTCCAGCAAAAGCAAGGAGGCAAAAAAGCGCCAGCAACTGGTTACGCCACTTCATCACCTTCCCTGTAGCGGCGGTCTACAACTGCCGCAAATGAAGCTGCAAACAGAACACCGAGAGCCCTGAGACAAATCTTGATGACACATGGAAGTTCAATTTATTCGCCGCACGAGCAATTCTCGATTGAAGAAAGAACCGCTTGTCGTTCTTCTCATTCATCGGCAAAGTGCGCGACGTATGGCTGGTCCGGTAATGCTGATCATTCGCGACGGCTGGGGCATTAATCCGGGCGGCCGGGACCAGCGCAAGGAAAATGGCGACGCAACTCTTCTCGCATCGACTCCATTTCATGACAAGCTCTACCAGGATTATCCAGGCTCCAAGTTGAGCGCAAGCGGAGGCGACGTCGGTCTGCCGGAAGGACAAATGGGCAACTCTGAAGTCGGCCACCTAAACTTGGGAGCTGGCCGAATCGTTTACCAAGATCTGACGCGAATTAACAAGGCAATTGAGGAGGGCGAATTAACCCGCAACCGGGTTTTGCAAGGAACGTTTGCCAGAGCGCGCGGCCACCGGCTGCATTTGCTTGGACTGGTCTCAGACGGCGGCGTGCACAGCCACTATTCGCACATGATCGCTCTTGCGAACGCGGCACATGATGCAGGCGTTGCGAAGATTTTCGTTCACGCGTTCACCGACGGGCGCGACACGTCGCCGACCGGTGGCGCCACTTATCTGAAAATTTGCGAGAAAGAACTTGAGAAAAGCGGCGGGCAAATTGTCACGGTGGTAGGCAGGTATTTTGCGATGGATCGCGATCGGCGTTGGGACCGCACCAAAAAAGCGTGGGACGCCGTTGTTCTCGGTCGCGGCGAAATCTGCAAATCCTCGCCCTGTGCGGCAGTGGATCAGCAATATAGAAACGGCAAAACGGATGAGTTCATGCCGCCATTGATTTTTTCTCACGCAAATGAACAGCGGGTGCGTGATGGCGACGTGGTTCTGTTTTTCAACTTTCGCGCCGACCGGGCGCGTCAATTGTCGCAGGCGTTTTTGCTGAAGAATTTCGATGGCTTCGACCGCGAGGTCTGGCCGCAAGTGGAGTTCGTCACCCTGACGCAATATGATGTGACTTATTCTTCGCCGTTTATTTTTGCGCCGGAAAAGCTTGCCGACATTCTGGGTGAGATCGTCAGCGCCGCCGGCAAACGACAATTGCGCATCGCCGAGACGGAAAAGTACGCGCATGTCACATATTTTTTTAACGGAGGCATCGAGAAGCCATTTCCGCGCGAAGACCGCAAGTTGATTCCTTCGCCAAAGGTCGCGACCTACGATTTAAAACCGGTAATGAGCGCGTTTGAAGTCACCGAGGAATTGCTGGCGGGGATGGCGAACTACGATCTGATCATACTCAATTTCGCCAATGCCGACATGGTCGGCCACAGCGGCGTTATCAAAGCGGGAATCAAAGCCGTAGAGACGGTAGACAAATGCATGGCGCGAATTATTCCGAAACTTCTCGAGCTTGACGGCAAAGCCATTGTGACCGCCGACCATGGCAATTGCGAGCAGATGCGCAACTCGGATGGTTCGCCCAATACAGCGCACACCAGCAACCTTGTACATTTCATTTACGTGGCCAACGATGCTGCACGATTTCGGTGCGAAGACGGAATTCTAGCCGACGTGGCGCCGACTCTTTTGTTTTTGCTTGGACTGCCACAACCGAAGGCGATGACCGGGCACAATTTGCTGGTGCCGATTTCCCAGGGAACCGCGGCGAATTAGCGATGGTAGGGCGAGGCGCCCTATGCCCGCCGCGCTTGATTTAAAGAAGATTGACAACGCTCGCTGACAATCTCATCGAATGTGATTTTTAATTTTTGATTAATTGCGCGTGTCCCAGCCAGGGCGATTCGGTGCAAAAGCCGAACATGATACTCGGCCGTTGTTTGGTGCCAGATTGGTTTACGCAGGAGCTTGAGCACACCGTCGGCTTCGACAAGAGCGCCCCAGCCGGCCGGAATCTCCGAATCGCGGAATAAATACTCAGGTAGAACGAGGAAATACAAATTCGCGCAACGATAGCGAAGTAATTTGTCGAACTTGGTGCAATCATAGAGACGATGTTGCAAGGCACGCAGCTCACGCAAAATTCGCGCGTGACCACGGTGACCGATCGCGGTGAAATCATGCAAATCGAATTCGGGAAATAGGGAATCACCGTTTCGCAGGCTCGGATAGTGTGCGCGGAGGCGCCTTTCGAGAAGCTGGCGGCGTTGGCAAATCGTCTCGAGTTGCTGGCGAGCATCATCGCTCTGGCAATTATCTCGCCGCAAATCGCAAAGTGCCTGTTTACACTCAAAAATCGCTGTGGATCCAACCCTCTTAGGCGTCAGGCGATACGCAGCAATGTCGGCACGATACCGGCATTTTGGGAGGCTCACTTCCATTGCACACGCGGAATAGCCCTGGGTCTGCGCCCATAAAAACGCCAGCCGCTTCAGCCGGGCGTGTCTCTCAGTTTCGCCCTGCGGGCGTTTTATTCCCGCAGCCATCTCGCGAGTTCGCGTGCCCAATAGGTGACAATGATATCTGCCCCTGCTCGCTTAAGCGAAGTCATGATCTCGAGAACGGCATCGCGCTCGTTCAGAAGGCCTTTCTCGACGGCGCTCTTGACCATCGCATACTCGCCGCTCACATGATAAGCGGCAGTCGGTTTTCCAAATCGCTCACGAACACGCCACAAAATGTCCATGTAGGGCAACGCAGGTTTTATCATCACGATGTCCGCTCCTTCGTCCACATCCAGCGCTACCTCACGCAAGGCTTCCTTTGCGTTGGCAAAATCCATTTGATAAGAACGGCGATCGCCGAACTGCGGAGGGCTCTCGGCAGCCTCGCGGAATGGCCCGTAGAAAGCCGATGCGAATTTGGCCGCATAACTCATAATTGCAGTTTGATCGAATCCTGCGGTATCGAGCGCTGCGCGAATTGCACCAACGCGGCCGTCCATCATGTCGCTCGGCGCCACGATATCCGCGCCAGCCGCGGCGTGAGAGAGCGCTGTCCTCACTAGCAACTCGACAGTCTCGTCGTTGAGAACATGGAAACGATCTCCGTCGATGCGTATCACACCACAATGACCATGGCTCATATATTCGCACAGGCAGACATCGGTAATCGTGACAAGATCCGGACATTTTGATTTAATGGCTCGAAGCGCTTTCTGGACGATTCCGTTCTCAGCGTAGGCGCCACTAGCCTGTTCGTCTTTTTGTTCGGGAATTCCGAAAAGTAGAATGGCTTGAAGCCCCAGGTCCTGAGCGGCTTGCGCTTCATCGGCAGCTTCCTTTACAGGGAGCTGAAAAACCCCTGGCATGCTGGCGATCGGCCTGGGCTGCTGCACCTTTTCACTTACAAACAGCGGCAAAACGAAATTGTGGGCGTTCAAGTGTGTTTCGCGCACGAGGTTTCGCAGAGCAGACGAACGCCGCAACCGACGCGGACGGTGCATGAGTTTTCTCACAACGCGACGCTAAGCGTTGCGAAAGTGAGTCGCAAGCAAGCAGGAACCGGCGTCCCGGCGTATTCCTTGAATGAATGGGACGCTTGACGGCACCGCGCGTTAGGTGTCTGCATCTTGATCGTGGCGCGCGGCTCCGATTACCTGTTAGTCGATATCAGTAATTCATACGCAAAATTTGCATTTGCGTCTACAACCCGAGTCTTCGCGCCGACGCGGATCGTTACTGGCAGCCTTTCGAGTGGCGTAGTCTCCGGATTTCTCGGAAGACGAAATGTGAGGAAGGTGGTCGTCTCCTCGGTAGTGCCCCTGAAGGACTCAGCAATTCTGAAAGCCGTAGGAAAAACGAAGGTGCTCTGGCTGGACTGGAAGCTGAAACTGGGCGTCGAGATTGATTATCCCAAGCCGCGATCGATCGGCGCGGACCGGCTGGCGAACGCTGCGGCCGTCACAGCACTTTACGGCTGTCCCGCCATCGTGGTGGATTTCGGCACGGCGGTGACCTTTGATATCGTGTCAGAGCGCGGGGCCTACATCGGCGGCGTGATTGCGCCAGGGCTCGAAGCGATGACTAATTTCCTTTATCAGCGAACGGCGCTTTTGCCGGAGCTTTCATTGAAAGAACCGCGACGCGCGATCGGCAAATCGACAATTCAGGCGATGCTTTCGGGGGCCGTGTTCGGCTATCGCGGATTGGTTCGCGAAATTCTGGCGCAAATTACAGCAGAGGAGTTTCCACGTAAGAAGGTTCACGTCGTGGCGACTGGCGGATACGCGCGCCTGATCGGGCGAAGATTGCCCGAGATCGGCGTGGTTCATCCAAACCTTACTTTGGAAGGATTACGGATTGTGGGGAACCTTAATGACTGATTCAGGGCGGGCAGCGTGGTGGCACCCTTACTAGTTTTCGTGCATCGATTTTTCCGAAGGGAGCCGAAAAATCGGTCGCCTGCAGCAACTTTCCACTTGTCAGACACGCTGAATCGGGTTTCAATCGCTACTTCATGAGAGTGTGGGGGATGGCGGCGCTCGCCGCGATGGTGCTTAGGTTATTCGCCGCAGATTCGTTTGGAGCGGAAAATGTCGCCCCGACGAAAGCGGAGCTGGAGGAAATGTACAACGCTGCCTTCCGCGCGTTTGATTCGAACAAATTTGCGGAAGCACTCAAACAACTCGATGCCATAGATGCTCGCCAGCCTGATCTTGCTGCGTCAAAGAACTTGCGCGGCGTGATCCTGATGCGCCAGGGCAATTACGGTCAGGCAGAAGCAGCTCTCCAGGATGCTTCCCGAATCGATCCTAAGTTTTGGAACGCGCGCTTCAACATGGCGGAGATCCCATTCCTTAAAAAAGATTGGGCCGAAGCGCGGAATCGTTTCGAGCAACTTCTTTCGAGCGGTGAATCCGATCTCGCAAAAGAAGCTTCGCAGCTGATCCAATACAAAATCCTGCTCACGTATCTTCTGGAGGGGAAAGACAACATGGTCGATTCCATTCAGGCCAAGTTGGAGCTTTCGCCTGATACGCCGGCGGTTAACTACGTGAAGGCAGCCGTCGCGCTCAAACAAAAGAATCAGAAGGAAGCAAAAGATTGGATCAGTGCCGCGGAAAAGAATTTTTCGCCGCAACTGAATAAACTTTTCGCCGAATCTCTTTACGAAGTTGGATGGTTGGAAAAGCCAGTCGGCGAAGCGCGGCCTTCGTTGCCGCTGATGACGGCTGCTGAGCGCACGGAAAAATCGAAGGCGGCCGCTCGCGCAAAGTTTGAGCAGGCACAGCAGGCGCTACGGCAGCGCGATTTGGCGGCAGCTCTGAAACTGATCGACGAAGCGGACCAGGCAGACCCGAACCAGGCCGCGACGATTAATTTACGCGGCGAGATTTTGATGCAGCAGGAGCAGTTCGACCAGGCCGAAGCAGCATTCAAGAAAGCAGCGAAGCTGGATCCGAAACTTCGCGAGGCCCAATACAATCTGGCGCAAATTCCATTTAAGAAGAAGGAGTACGCGAAGGCACGAGACCGTTTCGAGTCCTTGTACAAGCGCACGCCCGGAGGCGATAAGAATCAGGCGGCAGAGCTCATTAAATTCAAGATTTACATGACGCTTTTGCTCGAAGGAAAAGAGAGCCGCGCACATGCAATGATGGACGAGTTTCAATTTACCGGAGACACGCCGGCATTGTACTACGCTCAGGCCGCTTGGGAATTTCAACACAACAATTCAGAAAAAGCTGCCGATTGGACTGCTTCAGCCAATAAGATTTATTCGGCAGCACTAAACAGCGTTTTTGCTGACGCTTTTTACGATGCTGGTTGGATGCAAAAGCCTCCAGCAGAGAGCATGCCGACGCCCGCGTTCGACACAGCCCAGGCTGAGGGGAGTCCAGCAGTCGAGCCGAGTCCTATTCCAGACAAGGTCTTTGCTGCAAACAGCCAAAGTGCGACCTCGAAAAGTGAAGGGCTGGCTTTGGGCTCAACGATGACCGCGCCCAGTGCAGGACTGGATATTGCGGGCGCCGGATCAACAACCGGCCAAACTTCGATCTCCCCGTCGAATGACTCGGCGTCGGGAACCGGCGCTCAGCCCGACCAGCAGCCGACCTCGGCATTGACAGCAGGTGGCAGCGATTCGACGGCCGCCCCCGCTGAATCGCCGCAGACCGCACCTGTTTCCACGGAACAAAGTGATCAGCCCGCGGTCGCTCAAACGAGCGCTTCCGCGAGTCCCGCTGTTGAAGTTGTGGCTGGCAAATCCGCGCCGTCCGGCGTTCTGGCAAGAACCAGAATGTGGGTTGTCGGAGGACTTCTTTTAGCCGGGCTGCTTATACTCGCCTGGGTGACCCTGCCTTCGCTTCGTCGTGGTTATGCCTTCAATGTGCCAAGGTATTCAAGGACAACCTCTGCCGCCGCGCCTGCGTTGTTCAAGCCGAGAACGTCGGCAACGCCGCAAAAGAAACCTCTACAGGGCAACGGCTTGGTCGGAGGGCCGCGTCAGATTTCGCTGCAACTAAAGGCGTCGAAACCGCGATTGCGACATAGCGCTGTTCCTTCGAGCAACCTTAGTGATGGTCTTAATCTGACTAAAAGCGTCAAAGTTGAGCCGTCACGAGACTTGGCCTATCAGGTAGAAGCGAAAGATCGCGAGGTGTCGTTTGTTGAATCACAGGCTGAATCATCAGTGGGGCCAATTCTCGAACATGCGGCAGAGAACGGGGAGCGCTTACATACGGACACTACCGAGACGGCTGAAACGGCCGGGGTTTCAGCGATCAATGAATTGACCGAAGTCACTGCTGCAGTCGAGCCGCAAGAGATTCCTGCAATTCCCGAAAGCATTGGGGAAATCACGTGGCCCAGACAAGAAGCGAGCGATGCATTCGACGGCGCGAAAGAAACCTCGTCGTTTGAGGAGGAGCCCACTGAGATACCGCAAGTTGCAGAAATCGAATTGCCCGCGATGACGACGTTGACCGAGCTCCCGGCCGAATCGGTGAGCCTTGAACAAACGCTGCCCGACGAAACAGTTTCACCGGTGATTCCCACACCAGTGCTTGCACGAGCTGCCACCTTGCGCTCTGATCCACCAAAGGTCGCTTCCGAAGAACCTGTATTTCCGCAAACAACAACATCCGCAATCATGCCTGAAACAACTCAAACCCCAACCGCTCCCGTAAACAAAGCCCCGGCCCCGCCGATGGCCAAACCGCAACAACCACCTGCCGCCGCGATGCAAACATCCGTGCAGCTCACTTTCTCGTTCGAGATCACAGCCATGCAGTTGACACCGAGTTTTAAAATGGGCGCCCTCAAGGTGCGTCCCATATCGAAGCTGGTCACGATGCGGTTGCCCTCGTCTCAGCAGCCTCAGTCGGCTCTGAATTTGCAGGTCAGCTTTGAAGTGGCAAAGATTCAGCCGGCCTCCGGAGCGCTCGGCAGGCTCCGAATGGTTCCGTCTCAACAGCAGAGGCCTACACCTGGTGGTTTGCCCTCATTCGCAGTCGCGGGCATGCAGGTGGTCCCCAATTCCGAGACTGCGCCCGTTCAACTGACGCCTTCGCAACAGGGACGGGCAACTGTCCTCGTCACGGTTCCCTTCCAGATTACAACGCTGGAGTTTGCGCCCTCGCTCGAAATTGCGTCCGTTATCCTAAACTCGAATTCCAAGCAGGTGGCTGTTCAGTTGCCAGGCGCCGGACCGTCCCCGACGGACGGAGCGCCAATGTTTGAAATAGCAAATCTGGAGCTCGGCGAAGGCGGGGAAATCGGCATAATGCATCTACATCCTGTCAGCGCGCCAAAACGAGCCTAACCCAGACGAGCCCTCGTAGGCGATCAGCGCCAGTTTAGCGAGCGCAGTTGTTTCGGAAGGAACACGCCGTTCTTTCGAATCAGCTTACCGTCGAAGTAGATTTCACCGCCGCCGTACTCGGGGCGTTGGATGCTTACCATATCCCAATGGACCTGGCTTCGGTTTCCGTTGTCCGCCTCTTCGTAAGCTTGTCCGGGTGTGAAGTGAAACGAGCCGGCAATTTTTTCATCGAACAAGATGTCACGCATGGGATGTAAAATGCGCGGATTAAATCCGAGCGAAAATTCACCGATGTAGCGCGCGCCCCGATCTGAATCGAGAATCTTGTTCAGCTTTTTTGTTTCGTTGCTTGTCGCGCCAACTATTTTTCCGTTTTTGAATTCCAGGCGGATGCCGTCAAACGCGATTCCCTGATAAATGCTTGGCGCGCTAAACGTCACATGCCCCTCGACCGAATCTCTTACTGGGCAGCTAAACACTTCGCCATCGGGAATATTGCGATCGCCGCCGCAGATCACGGCTGGAATCCCTTTTTTGCTAAAACTGAGATCCGTGCCGGGACCTTTGATTTCGACTCGGTCCGTCTTTTCCATCAATCGATGGAGCGTTTTCATGCCGGGCAGAAGTCTCCGATAATCCAACGTGCAGACTTCAAAATAGAAATCTTCAAACGCCTCAGTGCTCATTCCAGCAAGCTGTGCCATGGACGGAGTGGGCCAGCGCAGAACCACCCATTTGGTTTTTTTGACTCGCTGATCCTGTACCGGTCGCATTTTTCTTGCGATTAATTTCATTGTCTCCGGCGGCACATCAGATAGTTCCGTGACGTTGTTGCTGCCGCGCACTGCGATATACGCATCCATTTTTTTCATTCGCGCCAATTCGTGGCTTGCCATGAGATTGAGCTGTCTGTCGGAGGCCTCCAGCGCCAGCGCGCGGTTGACTCGGGCGTGATAGGTTTGTGCAAATGGCACTCCGCCCGCTTTCCGCGCCGCGCGTATCAGCGCGATCGTCATTTCGTCGGGAATATCGAATCCCTCGATGAGGACTGTTTCATTGCGTTTGAGACGGGTGGAATATTGCACCAGAAGTTTCGCGAGTTTATCAAACCGGGCGTCGTGCATAAGCCCTTATCATTCCACCAGCCTCGTCGGACGCAACTGGCTGATGCTACGCGCTCCGAATAAGTTTCGCTGCAAAAGCGCCATCGAAACCGTCTCGAAAAGGAAGCGAATGCTTCTCTTCCAGAAAACGAGCGGCCAGCGGAGCGTCGAGAATTCCGCGCACCACCTGTTGATTTTCCTCCGGCTCGAGGCTGCAGGTGCTGTAAACAATTACACCCTCGCGCTCTAATAATGGAATGAGCGTGCGCAGCATTTCCACTTGCCGCTGTTGCATGCGGGGGAAATCGCCCGGTTGTAATCGCCACCTGACATCCACGCGTCGTCGCATGACCCCGGTATTGCTGCACGGTGCATCAAGCAGAATGCGATGAAATGGCGCCATTGAAGCAATCCGTGCAGGGACGTGACCGCGCGTCCAATCGTGATCAAAAATGTGAACGATCCCAACGCCGAGGCGCGCCATGTTCTCTTTCAAGATCTGCAATCGGGCTGGCTGGCGATCGCATGCGACGATTGTTCCCCGGTTTTTCATTAGTTGAGCGATGTAACCGGTTTTCCCGCCCGGAGCAGCGCATGCGTCGAGAATTCTTTCTCCAGGCCGGGGATTCAAAATCTGACAGGCGATTGCGGTGCTTGGATCTTGAACATAGCAGTGGCCTTGACCGATGGCGCCTGTCGGCAACGCATCAAATTCGATGAACTCGGGGTGACGCGCGACCAGTCGCGAGGTCGGATAAAGTCCGAGAAACTCTTCGCGATCGATTTTTAGTTGATTAATCCGTCCGTAGACGGGCGCGGGACGATTGTTCCATTGGCAGAGTTCTTCGGCGTGTTGGGCACCGAGATGCTGCTGCCAGCGCTCGACAAGAAATTGTGGATGCGAGGTCCGAACAAATAGGGGCTCTCCATCCGCATGCGCCAGCAACTCGCTCTGCCGACGAATCGCGGAGCGAAGCATGCCATTCACGATTGGTCGCTGTCTTTGTGGGACGAGCCCGACAGTCTCATGGACCGCCGCATGTGGCGCAGTCTTAAGGAGGAAAAGCTGATACAGCCCCAGGCGCAGAACATCACGAAGGTCGACATCGACCTGAGACCTGCGCAGGCAGCTGATCCAAAAATCCAGCAACGTTAGATGACGCAGGACGCCATAAACGAGTTCCAAAACAAACGCGCGATCCGAATCAGCCAACTCCGCCTTTGCCAGAAATTCCGAGACAATCGAGTCGGCAAACCGCCTTTCTTTTTGCCATGTGCGCAGCGCCTTGAGCGCAATTCGGCGAGCAGACAGCCGCGCCATATTTTGGAAAGGTTGTTATTGCGGTTTCACGCTGGCGCGTCCAATCGAATAATAATGAAAGCCCAGTCGGCCCATCGTTTCAGGGTCTAACAGATTTCGCCCATCGAAAACGATCGGCGTTGTCATTTTTTCCTTCACTACCGCGAGGTCCACGTTGGCGAATTCGTTCCATTCGGTGGCGATGACCAGCGCCTCGGCATCGTTCACTGCTTCAAGGGCCGATGACGCGAATTCCGCGTCGGCGATCGCTTTGATAGCGCGAGCTTTCTGCATTCCCTTTGGGTCGTAGGCAATGACATGTGCTCCTTCGCGCAGCAGGGTTTCCACCAGATCGATTGCGACAGACGAGCGAAGATCGTCTGTATCGGGTTTGAATGTGAGACCCCACACCGCAATTCGTTTTTCCCGCAGCACCCACAGCGTTTCTCGAATCTCTTTTAGAAAACGCTCCTTCTGGGCGCTGTTAATGCGCTGTACTTCCTTGAGCAAGTTAAACGGAACACCAATTCGCTCGCTGATCGTGATGAAGGCAGCGATGTCTTTTGGAAAACAAGAACCGCCATATCCAATTCCAGCGTTAAGAAAATCGCGTCCGATTCGGTGATCCATCCCGATTCCGTCGGCGACTTTTTCAACATCGGCGCCGCTCGCCTCGCAAATCGCTGAGACCGCATTGATATACGAAATCTTCAGCGCCAGGAATGAATTCGCGCAATGCTTGATGAGCTCGGCGCTATTGATGTCGGTCACCAGGATCGGCGCCATAAACGGCTCATAAATCTTCTTCATGAGATCGACGGCGCGTTCACTTTGGGCTCCAATCACGATACGATCAGGCTTCATCAGGTCGGCTACCGCACAGCCTTCGCGGAGAAATTCAGGATTACTGACCACGTCGAAGTCTGCGCCATGGCGGTTGTACCTTTTGATTGATTCAGCCACTTTTTCGCCCGTTTTTACAGGGACGGTGCTCTTGTCAACAATCACGCGGTAATCGGTGAGGACTCCTGCGATTTCACGCGCGACTTTCTCCAGGAAGCTCAGATCGACATCGCCATCCGGTTGTTGTGGCGTAGGAACGGCGATAAAGACAATCTGCGAATTCTTCACGCCCTCCTCTATGCTGCCGGTGAAACGCAGCCTCTGCGCCGACACGTTGCGATGAATTATTTCCTCAAGCCCGGGTTCATAAATTGGCACCTCGCCAGCTCTCAGTTGCTTGATTTTCTGGGCATCATTATCGACGCATATGACGTTATGCCCGACATCGGCGAAACAGGCGCCAGTCACCAGGCCAACATAACCGGAACCGATGATTGCAAGATCCATGATTGAGAAATGGTGCGGGCGAATTACCTGCGGCACAAGTGGAACAAATCCAGGCCATCCGGAATTGTTCGCTTGCTTTCCTTCAATCGCCTTCGGACGAAGGATCGAAGTTCAAATCGAATCCAAATTTAGGGAATGCTTTGAGCGTTATGGTGAAGAGGACGCCGTACTCCTTCGATCCGTTATTGTCGCGTATGATGCCACCGAACGAGGCCACCCAACTCGATAAGTCTCGATAGATTGAGTAGCGCTGCTGTTCGAGGATCCCGGTTGCCCCTTCGTATTGCTCCTGGACTGCAACGCCCCAGTTGTCGTCGATGCGGTAATATCCACCGACAACAAACAGGCTGCTGTCCTGGAAAAAGGGATTGCCGTTCAAATAACGATGCGCAACGGTCAATTGCAGGTTGGCCATTGGTTGGACGTTTGCAACCGTGTCGACTTCTGTAAACCCTTGATCGAACGCAGGCAGTTGTGAATTGATCGAGAAAGATACCCACGGCAGCGGTTGAAAACGGATATTGTTAAAGAGATTGGAGTAGTCCGTGCGGTCGAAGGGATTGGTAAAGTTCACATCAACGTAGGTATCGAGCTCGAACCAGGTGATTGTTTTGTCGTCTCGCCTCGTTTCCAGCTTATTGCGAACTCCCACCCGCCAAATGGTCCAATCATCGATCGTATCGATGGTGGTGAACTGAGGAAAATCAATTGCCGGCAATTGGGTGGAAGGCTGAAACCGATCGAGCGCTAAAATTGATGTCGGGTTAGGTCCATCTTCTTTCACGTAAGAAAAGTTCGTGAACGGTTGAATCACATGCATGAGTCCGTCCAGTCCGACCGCGCGGCTTTGCACATTCTCCCACGTACGTGAGATCTTGAATGACGCTTCGGCACCGGTGTCGAAAACCGAACGAAATGTGTTTCCGTCGAACTTGACTGGATTAGCCAGCGTTGGAGGGGGAAGGATAAAGTCGGGTACGAGCGGATTTGATGGCGGTATAAACGTAGTCGAGCCCAGATCCCACGTCTTGCCATAATAGGTTCCGCGATAGCCGACCCGTGGCACGATCGAAAGCCACCCAAAGTAAGTGTTTGGAAAGGTTAATTGGTGGAACGTGTCGAGACGGTCCGTGCCATAATTCTCAAAGCCTAAACCTTGGGGGAATTGTAGGCGCAAATTGGCAAAGCCGGTCTCGCCTTCATAAAAAATGGGTCCGCCAAAAAGCCCGTGACGTTTGATGTCCAATACCACTTCCGGCTGGCGTTCTGTTGTAGTGAAAAACTGATTCGCCTGAAAACGCTCGATAGCCGTCAGGGTGTAAAAAGGGTCCGTCTTTGTCACCGCGAGCACATTGTCCGGATTTGGATCGAGGCGGAACTCGCCTTGGAAGAAGTCCTGCATCACGTATTGGTCACTCAGCTTGGTGAGATTGGCGATGCCGTAAATATCATCTGTAAAGTTGGTCGTATCCGCTAGGCTCACCCGGTATCGCCCGGTGGGAACGTCTTTTCGCGGAATGTTGGTTTCATTCAGGTTCGGGTTTTGATCCTGAAGATAATACGTTTTCAGCCGTGCCTGGCTGTCGTTGAAATAATCCATGGTCGAATCCAAGCCCACGGCTACACCGCGCCGGCCTCGATAATCGAGCCGGAACCGGCCCCTGATGTCCTCTGTGATTGGAAAGGTCACTTGAGTGAGGAGCGATGGTCCCCATGAACTCAAATACGCTGGCGAAATCGAAAAACTAAACGCCTCGTTGAGTGATTGGTAAAGATAGGGCCACCAAAAAACAGGCACCTTCCCCACGTACGCGGTTACGTACTGAAAAATCACGCGATCATTTTCGTAAACGCGAATCGTTCGGGCGCGGAGATGGAAGTCGTTCTTCGGTGAATCGTGAGTCGTAAAGGTGCCGTCCTTTATTAGATAACCGTTCTCAGAAATTGAGGTTACATGGGCGCCGGTCAGGAAGTAAGGCTGCGACTCCGTTCGCGCATTGAGCGCTTTGATTTTTTTAGTCTCCGTGTTGTAAATGCCATTCTCGGCGATGTACACGCTCACATCTCGGTAGATCCGCACGTGGCCTCTCAACTCTACGTCCTTCGTTGTGGAATTGTATTGCGCGTAGTCGGCGTAGATATCCGTGTTGCCGATATGAATCGCGACGTTATCGCGCGCCGTGGCGAGGCCATTCTCGTATGTCGTTTCCCCTGTAGAAGTGATTTCAATAGGAGCTTTGTCCGGAGTCTTGATCTCTCCCTGGATCAAACCGGCACTGGCCAAAAGGGTGGCGATCAAGAAGACCAGCGTTCGCATGGCGCACGCCGAACGTACCGCGCAAGCGCCTCCCTGCAAAGCTAAAAGCGCTCCAAGCATTAAGGGCATCCGGAAAGCATGACCTGGTTGAAGCGAGATCATTGCGCGTTCTGTCTTGATTAACCAATCAATTGACGGTTTTCTTCATCCCGACGTGAGCAATTCTGTCGATCAGATCTTCGTTAATGCAAAGCAATGGCTGCTGTCGTGGCTAATGCCCGCCCCTGGCTGGGTTATTCAGGTCGCGTCGAGTCTAATCAATATTTTCGCGCTCTTATTCGTATTCCTGACACTGTTCGCGCTCATGTCAGTGCTGGAGCGGAAGATTCTCGGCCGGATACAAAATCGCTATGGTCCCAACCGCGTTGGGCCATTCGGGCTTTTGCAGCCGGTGGCCGACGGTATCAAAATGTTGATAAAGGAAGACATCGTGCCCGCGCGCGCGGACCAGCTTGTGCACTTCCTGGCTCCAATTCTCATTGCTGCTGCGGCGATTCTTGTGCTTGGCGTGATCCCTTATGGCCGAAACATGACGCCGTTTTCAATCGACGGTGGCATCCTTTTCTTCTTTGCGGTTGGATCGACAACGGAGCTCGCGGTGTTCATGGCCGGTTGGGGAAGCAACAACAAGTTCTCGATGCTCGGCGCGATGCGAGCGATCGCGCAAATGATCAGCTACGAGCTGCCCCTCATTATCACCGTGCTACCGGTGGTCATGGTGGTCGGTTCGCTTACACCTGATAGGATTGTAGCCGCGCAGGCGGGATACACACTTGGCTTGGGGCCGCGCTGGTTTGTCTTCACGCCGTGGGGCGCAACTGCGTTCATTTTGTTTTTTGTGTCCGGCCTCGTGGAGTCGAATCGCACTCCGTTCGATGTGCCGGAAGGCGAATCGGAAATTGTAGCCGGCCACATGACTGAATATTCCGGTTTCAAATACGCAACGTTCTTCATGGCAGAATACATCGGAATGTTCGCCATCACTGGCCTTGCCGCGACTTTGTTTCTTGGCGGCTGGCATTCGCCCGTGCAAGCGTTGGAATTTATCCCGTCCTATTTCTGGTTTTTCGCGAAGCTGAGCGCGCTGCTTTTCGTCTACATCTGGCTCCGCGGAACCCTGCCACGCACGCGGATTGATCAAATCATGAATTTTGCCTGGAAATTCATGTTGCCAATGTCTTTTACCTGCATGATCGCAGCGGCTGTCTGGCATTATGCAGGTCGCGGCCTGCGCGGCTGGCTTTGGTCGTTTGTGGTAATTGCGATCGTTTATACCGCTCTATCGATGTTGCTCGACACGCAACGAAAGTTTGCGCCGCGCACTTACCGTTTCGCCGAATGAGCAGCGTCGCGTTTGTCTTCATAGCTGTCCTGACATTGGCCGCCGCGCTGGCCGCCGCCACGCTGCAAAAGCTCATGCATGCGACACTGAGTTTTGCTCTGACTTTCGTCGGCGTCGCAGCGCTTTTCTTTCTGCTCGGCGCGGAATTTGTCGGTTTGGTGCTGATATTCGTCTACATCGGTGCGGTCGCGGTACTAGTTGTTTTTACCATTCTTCTGACCCGGCGTGACGTTGGAAAAGATCGCGGTGCTAACTGGGGCGGTGCATTCCTGGCAGTTGCTATGTTTGGAGGTCTGACGTGGGCGATCCTTAAGACACAATCGGTTGCCATTGCCGCCCCACACATTCGAGCGCTGACTGTTAGACGAATCGGTGAAGCGTTGATGACCACTTATGTGTGGCCATTGCAATGCGTCGGGCTTCTTCTCACCGCTGCGTTGATCGGCGCACTGGTTCTCGTGATGGAGGAGAAACAGTGACACCGACGCTCCCAGTCGTTCTCATTGTTTCTGCCGCCCTGTTTTCGGCAGGGTTGCTTGCGGCCCTGAGTCGTCGTCACGCCATCTTTATTCTAATCGGGATCGAGATGATGCTCGGCGCGGCAAACCTCAATTTTATCGCGTTCTGGCGCTTTGGCCCTCAATCGCAGCCACCGACTGGTATTGTGATCGCGATTTTCTCAATCGCTATTGCTGCTGCTGAAGCAGCAGTCGGTCTTGCTTTGGTAATCGCTGTGTATCGGCATTATCGCACAACAAACGTCGATCACCTCAACCAGCTCAAAGGATGAGCTGGATCATCGATCATCTCTGGTTGATCCCTGCCGTGCCGCTTGCGGCTTCATTGGCAATTTTGAGCTTGCCGAATGGGCGCCAAAGAGGCGCAGCCGCACTGGCGATCGCCGGACAAATCGCCGCACTTGTACTGTCGTTCTTTGCGTTCCTGCCGACGCTGCAAGTGTCCGGATTCCGTGCTGTTCAGAATTTCACGTGGTTCACCTTCGGCGACCATGCGTTGCGGTTGGGATGGGTTCTGGATCCGCTTGCAGCCGTCATGCTGACGATGATCACACTCGTTGGACTGTGCATCTTCATCTTCAGCACTGGTTACATGGCCGGCGACAGAAATTTCGTCCGCTTTTTCGCTTATCTTTCCTTTTTCTCCGGCGCAATGCTTGGGCTCGTTATTTCGAACAGTTTGCTTCTTTTGTTTATCTGCTGGGAGCTGGTCGGTCTGGCGTCCTATTTGCTGATTGGGTTTTGGATCGAGCGACCGAGTGCCGCGGCCGCGGCAAAAAAAGCATTCATCACCACTCGCATCGGCGACATGGGATTTTTTCTTGGGTTGCTCTGGCTCTATGGCCGGAGCGGCACACTTCTTTTTTACGATGGCGGGAACGGCTGTCTGGAGAGTGCCGGCCTCGCCATGCTCGGCGCGAGCGCCATGGCTATCGCGCTTCTAATTTTCTGTGGCGCGGTGGGCAAGTCGGGACAATTCCCACTGCACGTCTGGTTACCGGACGCGATGGAAGGCCCGACGCCGGTCAGCGCGTTAATCCATGCGGCAACAATGGTTGCTGCGGGCGTTTTTCTGGTCGCACGCGTGTATCCAATCTTCTCGTTAGGGGCGATCGACGGGGTGACCTCGTCGCTTACGGTCGTCGTTTGGATTGGCGTAACTACGGCATTAATGGCCGCGCTCATCGCCATCGCGCAGGCTGATATCAAACGCATTCTTGCGTACTCCACTGTATCGCAACTGGGCTTGATGATGGTTTCGCTCGGCGTGGGCGGCGTCGCCGCCGGGATGATGCACCTGCTAGCTCATGGTTTTTTCAAGGCGCTTTTGTTTCTCGGCGCGGGCTCGGTCATTCACGGCTGTCATCACGAACAAGACATTCGGAAAATGGGCGGCCTGCGCCGGCTCATGCCGGTTACGTTTTCAACTTATGCAATCGGCATGATGGCCCTCAGCGGCGTGCCGCTCTTTTTTTCCGGTGGTTGGACAAAGGAGGAAATCCTCCACGTGACCACGCGTTGGCCTGCTTCGCGTTTGCCCTATTATTTCCTGCTGGCCGGAGTCGTCCTCACCGCGCTCTACATGACGCGGCAAATCATCTATGTCTTCTTCGGGCACCGGCGTGCTGCCTCTGAGCATGCCCATGAAAGTCCGCGAGTCATGACGATGCCGCTAATCGTCCTCGCGAGTTGCGCGATTTTGTTCAGCATAGTGCTGACGCCAGCCTGGCCCTGGTTACATGGCTATCTAACAGACGAACCTGTACACTTCGAATTCGCTCGCCTGATTCAGCCAGCCCTCTTTCTTTCGCTGGTCCTTGTGGGGGCGGGCGTTGCGCTCGGTATTTGGATGTATCGCAAAGCGGGGACGCGGGATCGACAGCGTCCCGCCGATACCGATCCGCTCGAATTCGCCCAGCCCCAATTGTTCCGGTTTCTCCAAAATAAAATGTGGATCGACGAACTTTATGCTCGCACGATCATCGCGTTTAGTTGGATGAGCGCGCGTCTGTCCGATTGGATGGACCGTCATTTCTGGGATGGCCTGGTGCGCGGAGTCGGCGCGATGGGGCGACTCTTCGGAACTTTTACGGCAAGTGTTGATGAGCGCGGAATCAATCCTGGAGTCGATGAGACGACAGTCGGCACCCGTGGTCTGGGCCGACTGATGTCCGCTGCGCATTCGGGACAAATCCAAACATACCTCGGCGTCATCGCGATCGGTGCACTGGCGCTGTTGCTTTTTTACGCATGGTTGGCTTGATCAGCGCGCTCATCCTGATTCCGTTGGTGGGCGTCCTTGCGCTCTTTACCGCGCCAGAGAGAAATGCACGTCCAATCGCGTTGTTGGTTAACGCACTGGCTGCGTTTGACGCGTTGGCGTTGTGGCGGCGCTTCGATGTCGGGGCTGCCGGCATTCAAATGGTCGAACGGCACGCATGGATTCCCTCAATTGGCGCTGAATATCTGGTCGGGATCGACGGTTTGAGCCTGCTGCTCGTCTTGCTTACCTCGCTCATTCTTCCCTTTGCGTTTCTCGCGCAGAAGATGAACCGAGGGTTTTGCGCGCTGATGTTGATCATGCAATCGGCGCTCTACGGAACGTTCACGGCGCAGAACTTTGTTCTCTGGTTCTTGTTTTACGAGATGAGTCTGATCCCCGCCTTCCTGCTCATAAAGATCTGGGGAGGAGAAAATCGCGACCGTGCTGCGACGAAGTTTTTCCTCTACACGTTTCTCGGAAGCGTGGCGATGCTGCTGGGATTCCTCGGAATTTATCTGGCCAGGGGCTCTTTCGATTTTGCCACGCTTGCTGGTCTCGGTAGGGACGGGCTGCTTACGGGCAAACTCGCCTGGCTGGCTTTTGGAGGAATTTTTCTTGGACTGGCGGTCAAAGTGCCGCTCTTCCCATTTCACACCTGGCTGCCCGACGCGTATGAAAGCGCCCCGACCGGCGTGTCGATGGTTTTGACCGGCTTGCTTTCGAAAATGGGTGTTTACGGTTTCGTGCGCCTCTTGCTTCCGCTTTTTCCAAACGAAATCAGAATCATCGGCCCCTGGCTAATGGCGCTCGCGATCTGCTCGATTGTTTTCGCTCCGCTGGCAGCGTGGGCCCAGTCCGATCTTAAACGAATGGTAGCGTACTTGTCAGTCAACCATCTCGGTTACTGCATGCTTGGTTTGTTCGCCGTAGCTGCCTCGTCCGTTGGTGCGGCGATCGACACACAAGCGGCGTTGAGCGGTGTATTCATGCAGATTTTCAATCACGGGATCACCGCGGCGGCATTGTTTTACCTGGTCGGCCTTCTCGAGCAGCGTCGCGGACTTCGTGGCATCGGTGACTTTGGGGGATTGATGCAGCGGACACCAATTCTTTGCGGCTGGATGAGCGTCGCGATGTTTTCCTCGCTCGGTCTGCCAGGTCTTAATGGTTTCATCGGCGAGTTTCTGATTTTTAAAGGTTCATTTGCTATCACGGCATCCTTCACCGCCGTTGCAGTGATTGGCCTGCTTGTGACAGCAATCGTTTTCATACGTGCGATGCAAGCGCTCTTTAGCGGGCCACTGGCAGAAAGTTGCGGCGCTTTTTCCGACCTCTTGCCGAGGGAACAGGTGGCCATCATCCCTGTAACTCTGCTCATGTTTGCCATCGGTCTCGCGCCGCAATTCATGTTCAACATTTTCAACTCGACTGTCGTTCAAATGGCGCGGCTATTTAGTTGAGGTTTATCGCGAATGAGCGAACAGATTATTCCCGCTGAGCAGATCGCGTTACGGATCCGGCGTTTTCGCGGCGAAAAGGTGCTGCTCGATTTTGATCTAGCCGTTCTCTATGGCGTAGCGGTCAAAGTCTTGAATCAATCAGTAAAACGAAATCGCAAGCGATTTCCGAACGACTTCATGTTCCAACTTAGTAATGAGGAGGCGCGGGTTTTGAGGTCTCAACTTTCGGCGTTGGAGAATCGGCAAGCCATTGGAAATGAGGGCGTTGAGCAGAACTGGTCACAATTCGTGACCAGCTCGCGTAAATACCGGGGAACCAAATATCGGCCCTATGCATTCACCGAACAAGGCATTGCCATGCTGTCGAGTGTCTTGAACAGCAAACGCGCTGTGAAAGTTAACATCGCGATCATGCGTGCGTTCGTGAAGCTGCGCTGGGCGCTCGAAACAAATCGCGAACTTGCGCAAAAGTTTGCGGAACTGGAAAGGCGCGTTGACAAACACGACGACGAAATCGCGGCGATTCTCGAAGCGATCCGGCAGTTGATGGCCCCGCCAAAAAAGCCGCGGCGCGAAATTGGATTCCATGTGCGCGAAAATGCGGCGCATTACCGAACGCAGAAGAAAGCCGGGCCCGTCTGATCGCATGATTGCCTGGACGATTTACCTCACGTTCGCGGGCGCCGTCGTGCTGCTCATTTTTCCTGGCGTTGCGGCGCGGTGGATTGCGCTGCTAACAGCCGTCGTCGGTTTGATCCTGGGCATCGTAGCATTTGTTTGCACACCTGTTGCCGATCTTGCTCATTTCATGACGATCGTCAGCGTGCCGTGGGTGCCGCCGCTGGGAATGAATTACCATCTCGCTGTTGATGGAGTCAGTCTTACGATGGTTCTTGTCACGGGCATCTCCGCCGTAGGTACAGTGTTGTTTTCATGGGATGTCGATCAGCGCCAGCGCGAATTTTTCTTCTGGTTGTTGCTAGTTATCGGAGGCTGTTACGGCGTTTTCCTCAGTGCCGATTTGTTTTTGTTCTTTGCATTCTACGAACTGGTCATTGTGCCGAAGTACTTTCTCATCGCCATCTTCGGGTCGACCAACAAGGAGTACGGCGCGATGAAGCTGACTCTCTACTCGTTCTTCGGAGGGATGTTCGTTTTTGCCGGCATTCTGGTCGCGTACGCGACGGCTGGTTCTCTGGATCTGAATCAATTGGCGCAATTCCACTTTAGTCCGCAGCTGCAATCATGGGCATTTCCGGTGTTGTTCCTCGGATTCGCTGTGCTTGCCGGCATCTGGCCGTTGCATACATGGGCGCCGACGGGCCACGTCGCCGCGCCCACCGCAGGGTCGATGTTGCTTGCCGGCATTGTGATGAAACTGGGTGCTTATGCGGGCCTGCGCGTAGCGATGAATCTGTTCCCGGAAGGATTCCACGCATGGAGCAAATGGATCGCCATTCTCGCCGTGATCGGCATTGTTTACGCGGCGGCGGTGGCATTGCGCCAGCATGATCTGAAATTCGTTATCGGGTACTCGAGCGTGAGCCACATGGGTTTCGTGCTGTTAGGTCTGGCTACGGCGAATGCACTCGGTGTTTCGGGAGCCGTTTTGCAAATGTTTTCGCACGGCGTGATTGCGGCACTGTTGTTCGCTGTTGCCGGACGGATGCTCTACCGACGCACTCATACCCGCGAGCTCGACGCGCTCTCAGAAATGAATCTGAGCCAGGCGCTGCCCTTCGCCGCGTTTACTTTCGTGATCGCATCCGCTGCGTCGATGGGCATCCCGGGTTTTAGCGGATTCGTCGCGGAAATCACGATTTTGATCGGTGCGTGGCAAACTTATCCCATCGCCGTTTGGATCACTGGCGCCGGCATGGTTTTGGTAGCGGCTTTCACCTTGCGCGCGCTCATAAAGTCTTTCTTTGGTGAGGTGCACATGCAGACCGGCCGCGTTTCTACAGATGCAGACTGGCATGAGCAATCGATCACCCTCGCAGAGAAGTGCGGCGCTTGTTTGCTTATGCTCGCCACGCTTGCGGTCGGACTTTATCCCAAATTTCTGCTCGATCGTATTCAACCCGCGGTTGAAGCGATGAGGTTTCTAAAATGAAATCCGTGGCTTCAACGACATCGTATCTGGAGCTCCTTAGGCTTGCGTCGCCTGAAGCCATTGTCGTGATCAGTGCCCTCGTTGTGCTCACGATTGGGCTGATGAGCGGGCGAGCCACGGTAGTGGCAGGTGTGTCGCCTACAAAACCGCCGACGGGGACAGCCGACATCCGCCTTAGGCGGACCTCTACAGTCTGGTGCTCATTGGTTGCGGGCCTCGGGGTTATCATTGCAATAGCCGCGGTGCTGATGTTGCCGCGAAATACGAATCCTTTCGGCGGGATGCTTGTGATCACACCGCTCACCTCACTTTTCAAAATCATTTGCCTCGGGCTTGCCCTCTTCACGGTGTGCCTGGCGCGATCAGAAAGATCTCTGCGTGATCCCGGCGAATATCTGGCGATTATTCTTTTGGCAACCGTCGGTCTCATGTTGCTCGTTGGCAGTGAAGAGTTGCTGATGATTTTCATCGGGCTCGAACTGCTGGGTCTTTCGCTTTACGTGATGGTTGCATTCGACAGGACCGATGTGCGTTCCGCCGAAGCAGGTCTGAAATATTTTCTGTTCGGCAGCACCTCCAGCGCGTTCACTCTTTTCGGAATCAGTTTGATTTATGGCATGTCGGGAAGCACCGGTCTCGCTGCGATTTCGAACAAATTGGCGGCCGCGCCGGTGCAATCTTTGCTTGCGACTGGCATCATCATGACGCTTATCGGGTTTGCATTCAAAATTGCTGCTGCGCCATTTCACCTATGGGCGCCTGACGCGTATCAGGGAGCCCCCATTCCGAGCGCGGCGTTTATTGCCTCCGGATCAAAGGTCGCCTCGTTCGTTGTTCTTGGAAAAATCGTGCTTGTAGGCTTTGGCCCGGTGCATGGCAATGCCGGATGGCACGCGATGGTTGCAGGCTGGTCGGCTCTCCTCGCTGTGCTCGCGGCCTTGTCGATTCTCATTGGCAATCTCGTCGCACTGGCGCAAACCAACGTTCGGCGGCTTCTTGCCTATTCTGCTGTCGCGCATACCGGTTACACGCTGGTTGGACTGGTCGCCGGGAGCCGGGACGGATTCTCAGCGACACTTTTTTACGCGGCTGTTTATGCAATCACGCTCCTCGGTGCGTTTGGGGTTGTCGCGGTCGTACGCAGCGAAACCGGTGGCGACGATCTCAAAGATTTTTCCGGGCTGGCTGGGCGGGCGCCGTTGCTAGCCGGTTGCATGGCTGTCTTCATGCTTTCCCTGGCTGGCATACCACCGTTGGCCGGTTTTTTCGGAAAGTTCTATTTGTTCAGTGCTGCGCTGCGCGCTGGTGGAAATTATGGCCTTCTCTGGCTGGTCGCGTTGGCGCTCTTTGGCAGCTTTGTCTCGCTCTACTACTACTTGATCGTGCTGAAGGCGATTTTTGTTGATCAGCCTTCGCTGACGACAGCGTCATCGACCGCTCACTCCACACCGGATTTACTACAGCGAATCACGGTGTCTGTGCTCGCTGCAGTAATTCTCCTTCTCGGCCTCATGCCAGACAGCCTGGTCGCACGAATTCTTGCCGCCGTGTCATGAAAATTTTCGACAAAAAAAAGGGTGCTTAACACTTGACTATCGCGGTATAAGTCTTGCATCAAATCGAGGAAGCACAGACTGGAAGAGTTGATGAAGTAAAGATGGGCAGCATCAGCCAGTTCATTGATCGGCATTTCCGTCACTTCAACGCGGCAGTGCTCAAAGATGCCGCCGACGCCTATACCGCACATCTTAACGGAGGCGGGAAGATGATGATTACGCTCGCTGGGGCAATGAGCACCGCGGAACTGGGCATTTCTCTGGCGGAAATGATTCGGCAGGGCAAAGTCCACGCTATTACCTGCACCGGAGCCAACCTCGAGGAGGACCTCTTCAACCTCGTCGCACGCAGCTATTATGAACGGATTCCTCACTATCGCGAATTAACTCCGCAGCAGGAGGAAGAACTGCTGCGACGTCATTTGAATCGCGTGACCGACACCTGCATTCCGGAAGAGGAAGCGATGCGACGGATCGAGCACGTGGTGCTGGACGAGTGGGTAAGCGCCTCGCGAAAGAAGGAGCGAAGATTTCCACACGAATTTTTCTATAGAATTTTACGGGAGTGCCGGCTGAAGAAATTTTACGAGATTGACCCGGCCGACAGTTGGATGATCGCCGCCGCGCACAAGGATCTGCCAACTT
>Ga0207701_10000653_pt1 | contig 36243 bp, 29 predicted proteins | sample KBSSwiSSwithPhiX_FD_184294 | JGI IMG/M metagenome (GOLD analysis project Ga0207701, IMG submission 184294) | Switchgrass rhizosphere bulk soil microbial communities from Kellogg Biological Station, Michigan, USA, with PhiX - S5 (SPAdes) (version 2) | ecosystem: Environmental > Terrestrial >... | reverse complement strand
CGCGGACGATTCAGGTCTGGAAGTCGAGGCTTTGGGAGGCGCGCCGGGAATTCATTCAGCACGCTACGCGGGCACGAATGCGAGCGACAAAGAAAAAATCGCGAAGTTACTGAGGCAACTTGCAACAGTTGACGCGAAGAGCGATCAGCGCCGCGCGCGATTTCGTTGCGTCCTGGCGGTTGCGCGCGATGGCCAGATCCTTGCGACGGTCGAAGGAGTCGTAGAAGGAAAAATCGCCGCACGACCCTGCGGCTCACACGGATTCGGTTACGATCCCGTCTTTATTCCAGATGGATTCGAAGAAACTTTCGCCGAATTGCCCGAACAACTAAAAAATAATATCAGTCACCGGGCAAAGGCGATTCGCAAATTGCAAGCGGAACTGCCGACTCTCTGCGGCGAAGTCTAGGGCTTCGGTGGGGCCGGCGGAGGCGGTGGAGCACCCGGGGGCTGAGCACCTGGGGCTTGAGCTCCCGCCGCCCTGATTTGGTAACCGACCTTGGTGATTCCCGCAGACCGCACTTTGTCAAGAACAGCAATCACATCACCATGCATCGCCATTAGGTCCGCGCTGAGTGAGACTTTAATTTCCGGATTTCCCCGGTGAAGTTCATAAAGGCGTGGTAATACCTGGTCATCGGTCACAATTTGATTGTCAAAAGTAACGACGTTGCCCTCACGGATCTTGATGGAAACATAGTCTTTTACCTGGCTTGGCGGCGGAGCAACTGCGGCCGGCAGATTCACCCGAATCCCTTTCATGTGCGTCTGGCTCAGACTCACCATCATAAAGCTGGCCAGTAGAAAGAACATGATATCGATCAAAGGGATGATCTCGATGCGCGCTCGTTTCTTCGGAACCGGTGAAGAGACTCTCATATGTCAAAAATTTCAGATCTTCAGTACTGGGCGCCCGTCATTGTAAAGGTGATAGGAATTTTAACCTTGGAAACTGATCCCGGCTTGAATCGCCACTGCCTGAAGGCGCTTACCGCTGCGTTATCCAATATAGGATTTCCGATACTTTGTGCCATTGAAGCACTGGTTACGCTGCCGCTTGGACCGACTTCAACGACGCATGTTCCACTGCCCGTAACGTGTCGGGAGCGCGCCTCATATGGATATTGAGGACGCGGCGCATAGGTCGCCAGAGCTTTGGCTGAAGAGATCGACATCGGGCCCGGGCGACCGGCAGCTTGCGGCGCCTTAATGGGCGTGAATTTTTGATTCTGAGGTTTCTTTGGTGGAGGGGTTGTCTCTTCCACATACTCCGGCTTGATATCGGGCGGCGGTGGCGGCTCCGGCAAGGGAATATCTTCCGGTGGAGGCGTAGGTTCCTCGGTGGCCTGCAGGGTCGCCTCCACAACTGCCGTCGGTATGTCGGGAGGAAGCTCGGCGGGCTGCTCATGCTTTTGAGCAAGCGCAACCGCGGTAAGGTGAATTGCCAGGGCTGCGCCAAAAGCGCCCCAGAAATACCAAGCCTGCGGTGGCCGATAAAGCAGTGGTCCTCGTGCTTCGTCCGCCATAATCAATTACGTGCCGGCGCCCGGCACCCCCTTTAACGCTTCGCTCTTAATTTCGAATGAGATCTTATAGAATCCCGCGTGGCGAAGCAGATCGAGCAAGTGAACAATGTTGCCATGAACGGTGTCGCGATCCCCGCGTAGGAACACTTTGGCTTCTGGATCTGATTGGTGCACTTGGATCAGGCGCGCCTGCATATCCGCCTCGTTCATTTCGGTTTTGTCGAAGAAATAATGGCCATCCTTATCGACTGAGACGCTGATATATTCGCGCTTTGCTTGTGTCTCGCCGGAGCTACCCGTGGGCAGGTTCACCTTAATGCCTTTCATGTGCACCTGGCTCAAGCTCACCATCATGAAACTGGCGAGCAGAAAGAACATGATGTCGATCAGTGGGATGATTTCTATCCGCGCCTTCTTGTGAGGAACGGGTGAGCTGACTTGCATGGGAAATTCCTAAATTGAAGACCGGGTTGCCGAGGCGGGGGTGCCGTGCTCGATCTCCACTCCTTTGTGCTCCCTGTGCTCTTTGTGTTGTGCTTCCAGCATCACTTCCAGGTTCGTGGCTGCTGTTTGCAGTTCGAACTCTAGATTAGACACTCTGGAAGTGAAAAAGTTAAACGGAATCAACGCGAAGATCGCGATGCCCAGACCACACGCCGTGGCGATCAGCGCTTCGGCGATACCGCCGGTGACAGCTTGTACAGCGAGTTCTTCGTTGCCCAGAAAACTGAACGATCTGATCAAACCAGTAATCGTGCCCAACAGACCCAGCAAAGGTGCCAGAGTGACAAGCGTGTCCATGACGACGAGAAACCGACCCGCCCGCTTAATTTCAATGCCCGCAGCGACCTGCAATGCGCCTTGTAACGAGGCGTGTTGGTGATTGAGCCCATTCCACATCATGCGCAAAACCGGATCACGCGACCCGCGGGAAAGTCTCGAGGCCTCCGCCACATCCCCGTTTTCAATTGCGGTGAACACTTTCTCGATGCGTTTTGGATCGCGCCGGAACCAGCGGCCGCCCCACCAAAGGATTCGCTCGATCACTACCGTTAGCGCAATGATCGACACGATTAGAATCGGCCACATCACCGGGCCGCCTTTGCGAAACTGGTCGATCAGCCAGTTGCCAGCACTGGTGGGCTGCGCTTCCGCTGCAGGCGACGGACTGATCGCCGTCGCCGCGGCCGGGCTTGTGACAGCTCCCGGACTGGTGATCGCACCCGGGCTGGTTGCAACTCCTGGTGCTGGGCTCAGTGTGACAGGAATGGATGCGCCTGGCGCCGCAGGCTGCTGGCCTGGAGGCACGTTCGTAGCGGGTGATTGCATGGGCGCGGCTGGATTTGCCGCGGCTGGATTTGCCGGCGCCTGGGCCCCTGGGGCTGTGGGCGGATTTTGCGCAGGCGGCGGAGACTGCGCCACAGATGTTAATACAAGCGCTAGTAAGCAGACAGAGGCGATGAATGGTGTTTTCATAATTTTGTTAAATCAGCAATTTAATGCAACGATTGCGGTACAGGAGTGCCTTTATCGCAAAATCACGACTGGCGCGTCCAGTAAAACTTTTCACTTTTTTGCTCCCCGAGAGTGTTCCCTGCTTCCAATATCACCAGAGGCAGGATGTAAGGCAAGTCTTTCACATTATAATCGTTGCGCGGCTTCCATCGGATGTGCGATGACGATCGCGCGCGATCGAAACGCTGTTCTGCAAACACGGCCAATCATCGATTCCTGCCTCCAGTTCGTCTCCCGCATGAATGGGACCGACACCGGCGGGCGTTCCAGTTAAGATAACATCCCCCGGGAGGAGGGTGAGCGACTGACTGGCGAAGGAAATAATTTGCGCAATCGAGTAAATCATTCTGCTGGTCCGGGTGCTCTGGCGCACTTCTCCATTCTGCCTCAACTCAAGGGAAACATCGCTCACATCGACATCCGCATAAACAAAGGGCCCAATCGGTGTGTAGGTATCAAATGATTTGCAGCGGCCAAACTGCTTCTCGGTCTTTTGTAAGTCCCGATCACTGATATCGAGACCAATTGTGTAACCAAAGACAAAATCCAGGGCTCGCTCTGCCAGAACATTTTTCGCGCCCTTGCCAATGACGACTGCCAACTCCGCTTCGAAATCCGTTTGATGTTCAGGAAATGCAATTTCGATTTTGCCCTTGTGCGGCAACAATGAACCCGGTGATTTGAACCAGATCAACGGCGTACCCAAAGTGGTCCGCTTCATTTCCGCAATGTGGTCTGCATAATTCAAACCGACCGCGATCAATTTCGATGGCGCCACCGGGAGATCGACAATGACATTCGTTAGGCGGAAAACCTCACCGGTCGGCTCAATGTCGATCCAAAATGGATTTCTTAAGACGTGAACTTCGTCTCCGCGAATCTCGCCGTAGAAAAATCTGTCGTCAGATCTAAAACCTCCGAACGTGCGCATCTGAAATCCGAGAGATTACACAGATTTTCGGAAATGGTAGGCGGTTTCTGTGAATCCCGAAAGCATTCGGGACTGACATCTACGCCCTCCGATTCATTTTGGAACAATCCCGACAAAATCACGAACCGGTTTCTGTTCCGAAATTGAAAACACGGTGCCGTTTTCTCGAGCGAACCAAAATCCGGTCGACGATCCGCCATCAAGATTTAGCGCGCGTTCAATTCTCAAATCCTCGGCGAACGATGTTCTCGCAAGTATCTTCGAGAATTCTGCGAGCGAAACGCTTGAACAAACACCGACCAACGCGCGTTCGCCGGTTGTCGTCGCCGCAAAGCTCCGACGGGCCAGATGTGAATCGTTCAAACCGCCAATAGGCTGACCTCGATCAACAAGAAACGGCCCGCACTGAATTGCGGCAGTAACCGCGGGGCGCCGCGAAAATTCGCGGGAGCGCACGATTTGCACTCCGCGCGTTGAAGCGACAAGCACGCCTGTGATCAACCGCGCGCGCTGTAGCGGAGCGATCAGTTGCCCGTTCGTCATTCGCAAACCGATTGGAGCAAACTTTTCATCGAAATAGCCACCATTCACTCCAGCGAGACATTTTTCATGTTTCATCACGTCAGCAAGACTCTCAGCGCCACCCTCATTTTGAAGGACGCGCAATCCGCAGGACTTCGTAGAAAAAATTGCAAGATCCACAGTGATGCGCTCGTTCCGAGCACCGTCTTCCAGAACAACATGCCTGTGCACTATGCCGCTGCGTCCCGGCTCCGACGCGTTTGAGAGAATTGTCCAGTCAGCCTGTGCGTTTGCCGCAAAGACAAGAAAGAAAACGGCGCACCTAAATCGCACGTGTCGGATGCCGTTTTTCAAATTGCGAGCGCCGTTCCCAGCTAGGCCCTGCCACCGTATTTCTGCAGCAGAGCCTGAAAACGTGGATCGCTCCGCAACGGATCCCAAATCGGATTTACTTTCAGAACCTGGACCGTAATACCGCTGGGACGGTTTAACTGTCCGTCCAGAATTTCGATCGCGCGATCGTTGTCGCCAAGAATAGTGTAAACTTCAGCTACTCCAGCCGCAATTTCCGGTCCGCCAAACGCGTCCTTGCTTTCTGGGAGTAATTCAGTGGCGCGCTGCGCCTCGACCACTGCGGCGTCCTTTTCGCCAAGTTGCGCCAGCACTTTTGCCAGCTGGATATGGGTCTTTTCGATGTCGGGACTTCGTTTCAGCTGCTCTTCGACTACGTTCTTTGCTTTTAAGAAAGCCTCGCGCGCGCCCGCATCGTCATGCAAAGCTTTTCGTGCAAAACCGATGGAATAATATTTGCCGAACAGAGCTCCAGGAAAAGCTGCGAGCTGATCGTCCGGCAGACTTTCGGCGACCTGCAATCCGTCCCTGTACTTACGTTCGAGGAGAAACACATCCGCCCGGGAAGTGGCGGTCTTGATCCTCTGGTCAGCGCTCATTGGCACAGATTTCACGGCATCAAATGCTTTCTCTGCGACGCTGAAATCGCCCTTTTCAGCGACGGCCAGCTGGCACTTGACCTCCAAAGGCCCCAAGGCGTTAGGATCCGATGCAATGGCGCGATCAATGGTTTTGTTAGCCGAATCCCAATTCCGCAGCATCTGGTAGTTGAAGGTGAGATTTTGCAGTGCCCAGACGTCCTTCGGATTTAGACTCGCTGCTTTTTCGAGATTGGCGGTCGATTCGGTCCATTTTCCCTGCCGACGCTGAATGGCGCCGAGGGCGAGGTAAACCTCCGATTCGTTAGGCAATCCGCTTTGCGCAATCTCAAATTCTTTCAGCGCTGCGTCGTAATTGTTGTCGCCGTAGTAATACGAAAATCCGCGAGCCAGATGCGCTTCGGGCAGATCGGGCTGCAATTGCAGAGCCTTCTCGGCCAGGGTCTGCGCTTTTTCGCGGCGTTCCGGAGTCCGTTCGTAAAGATGCAGGATCAAGCTTTCCAACTGCGAATAGCGCGCAATGGCGAGAGCAAAGTTTGGATCGAGTTCGATGGCTCGCTGGTAAAGCTGCTCACTTTGTTTCAACTTTTCGAAGTCCTCAAGGGCACAGGAAAGATTGTGAGCCTGGACAAAGGCAAGATAGGCCTCGCCGTTCTCCGTGGGCTTACGTTCCATCTGGGCTTTTTCGTTTGGCGATAATTGTGCCCGCAGTTCATTCGCGATCTTTTGAGCAAGATCGGTTTGAATCGCGAACACATCAGTCAGCTCACGATCGTAATCTTCCGCCCAAATATGTTCGTCGTTCTCAGCGTTGATCAATTGCACGTTCACACGCACCCGATTGCCGATGCGCCGAACGCTGCCTTCCAGAATGGAACCAACCCCAAGCGCTTTTCCGATTTCACGAACGTTGGATGCTTTCCCTCGATACGGCATGACCGATGTACGAGAAATCACTTTCAGGTCGCCAATCTTCGATAAATTCGTGAGCACGTCGTCCTGAATGCCGTCCGCAAAATAAGCGTTCTCTTTTTCGTCGCTCAGACTTTCAAACGGCAAGACCGCAATCGATTTGTCAACCTTGCGCGCTGAAACGCGAGGCAGCAGAAAGAACCCGGCGGCAGCCGAAATAATCACGCCGGTCGCCACCAGCATCATGATATTCCGGCGACGATGCGATCCGGGCACCGCCGGCGATGGCGTTGCGCGGACACCTTGCGGAGTAATGTCGTACGCCCAGGCTAGCATCAGCGCGATCGGAAAGCCGAGCAGCAACAGCGAGATCACCAATCGCAGTGCCCAGTTTGGCAATTCCCACGCCGGAAACGCAGCGGACGCCAGCTGAATGACTCCCCCCGCAGCGATGATGTAAGCCGCCGCTACGCGGTACACCTTGCGCCGTTTCACCTCTTCAAAGAAGCCGCTGCTCATAATGCGAGATTTGGATTGAGCGGCATTATATTCAACCGCGGAGAAATAGACACGAAAATGAACACTGCCGGTCGGTTCCGATGATGGCTGTTACGGGCAGCGGAGAATAAAACTGCGCTAGACTTTCGCTTCGTATCTGTCGATCAAAGCCTGAAAGCGTGGATCGCTTCGAAGCGGTTCCCAAATCGGATCAAGTTTCAGGAAGGAAACTGTGATTCCATTTGGCGTACTTAACGAGCGATCGAGAAGCTGAAGAGCTTTGTCGCTTTCGCCGGTCCAGGCGTAGATTTGAGCGAGCGCCACGGTCATCTTTGGGCCGTCGAACGCGTCTTGCGATTCGGGTAGAAGCTGGACGGCACGTCTGCCTTCGGCAATGGCCAAATCCTTCTCACCAAGCCCGGCGAGAATTAAGCCAAGAGTTACATGCCGGGACGCGTCATCCGGACCTTCGCGCACGGCCGTTTCGGCAATGGGTCGAGCACGTTCGAAGGCAGAGAGCGCCTTTTCTTTATCGTTCAAAAAGGAGTAGATCGCGCCCTCGAAGAGTTCTCGTGGCTTATCGGAGTGAGAGGCATCTTGCGGCAATTGCCGTAGAACCGCCAGGGCGTCGGAGAATTTTCGTTGCAACAGCAAAAGCTGCATGCGTGAGAATGTGACGAGCCCGTCTGGATCGACGCCGGTCGGCATTTCCGCCAACTCTTTCTCCATCACGCTCAGATCCCCCTTCCAATCCACCGCAAGTTTCGCCTTCTCCGCGCGCGGACCAAGTGACTTGGGGGCAGCTTCGATAGCGCGGTCGAAAATCTTGTCTGCGGCATCAAAGTTCCTGGTAGCGTAATAATTATCCGCAAGATTTTGCAGCACCCAGGAATCCTTGGGACTGAGGGAGGCGGCCTTCTCCAGGTTCACCGTGGATTCATTCCATTTGCCTTGGCGGCGCTCAATCGCGCCAATGGCCATATAAACTTCCGCGGAATTTGGTAAACTCAGCTTGGCAATGGCAAATTCGTTAAGCGCTCCCTGATAATCACGCTCGCAATAGTAGTAATAAAAACCCATCGCGAGATGGGCCTCAGGCAGGTTCGGCTGCAAACGGAGCGCTTCCACTGCTGCGGCTCGCGCTTTCTCTTTTCGCGCGGGCGTCGGATCGAAGTCGTGATAATTCCAATCGTGGACCCATGCCAATGCTGCAAATGCACCGGCGAAGTTTGGATCGAGTTTCGTGGCCTTCTCAAAGAGCTGCTCAGCCTTTTCTGTATTGCTGCGGAATTTATCAGCTCGATAAAACATTTCGTGTCCCTGCATGAACGCCAGATAGGCTTCGCCATTTTCAGTCGGCCTGCGTTCGATTTGCGCCTTCTCCATTGGCGACAGCTTCGCCTGCAATTCGCGCACGATTTGTTGTGCTAGGTCCGTTTGAATAGCAAACACATCGGTTAGATCACGATCATAATCTTCCGCCCACATATGTTCGTCGGTGTCGGCGTTGATCAATTGCACGTTCACGCGGACGCGATTGCCCATGCGGCGAACGCTGCCTTCCAGAATGGCACCAACTCCCAAAGCCTTCCCGATTTCACGAACGTTGGATCCCTTCCCTCGATACGGCATGACCGAGGTACGTGAGATCACTTTCAGGTCGCCAATCTTCGATAAATTGGTGAGCACGTCGTCCTGAACGCCGTCCGCGAAATACGCGTTCTCTTTTTCGTCGCTCAGATTTTCAAATGGCAACACTGCGATCGACTTGTCGCACTTGTGGGCCGAGAGGCGTGGCAGCAGAAAGAACCCGGCGGCAGCAGAAATGGTGACGCCGGTCAGTACCAGCATGGCTATATTCCGGCGTCGGTGCGAGCGGGGCACGGCTGGCGCTGGCGTTGCGCGAACGCCCTGCGATGTGATGTCGTATGCCCAGGCGAGGATCAGTGCTATGGGGAACCCCATCAGTAACAGCACGATTACCAGACGCAGCGCCCAGTTTGGCAATTCCCACGCAGGAAAAGCGGCAGAGGCCAGTTGGATTATGCCGCCAGCAGCAATGATATAGGCCGCGGCGACCTGGTACACCTTGCGCCGCTTCACTTCGTCGAAGAAGCCGATCATGGCTCCAGATTTGTCGGTCGAGACCATAAATCAACGGCCCACAGGATTGACACACGAACTGGTCGCGGCGTTCACTTTATGCCAGTAGCCAGGACAGTTTGGAAGTGCGGGCCCTGCTTTTCCCGCGATACAACGGTCACTTCAATTTGCCGGAAGCCGCTTTTTTCGAGGAATTGGTGCAACTGCACTTCACTGAACCCAAGCCAATGATCCGCATATAGGTCCCGAGCTCGCTCGAATCGGTGGCTCAAGAGATCGAGGATCGCCAGCCTGCCACCGCGTTTCAAAATCCCGTGGGCCGCAGCGACAGCTTGCTGGGGATGAATGGCATGATGTAAGGCCTGGCTTAAAATTGCCAGATCGACGCTGTTTTTCGCAATCGGCGGATCTTCAATGTCGCCAAGCCGGTATTCGAGGTTCTTGATTCCGTGTTTCTTTGCCAGCTGCCCTCCGAACTCGACCATCTTCGGCGAATTATCGATGGCGATGACCTTACGTGCGTTTTTGGCGAGCAATTGCGAAAGCGTCCCCTCGCCCGCGCCCAGGTCGGCCACCGTCAGCGGCGGAAGCAAAGTAATTAGCGTGTGCGCCAACGCCTCCCACGAGCGGCCCGGCACATAACTCCGCCCGAACTTGCCGGCGAGCTCGTCAAAGTATCTTCGCGTCTTGTCCTGGCGTTTGTGCAGAACAAGCTTCAGACTGGTCCGATCGCGCGATGTTTCCGGCAGTTCACGGGCGAGCAAATGGATAATTTCTTCAACGCGCCCTCGCTGTGAATTCCGGCCGTGATGGTTCGCGCCGTAGTACACATTTTTACCCACGCGGCGATCGGAAACGACACCCGCTCTCTTTAACTGGGCGAGATGACTGGAAATGCGGGATTGGCCCATCCCCAGAATCTGCTGCAACTCGGCCACCGAAAGCTCTTCCTGCTCCAGAAGAAGAAGTAAACGCACCCTGGTCGGGTCGGCCAGGAGCCGCAACAAATTAATGGTTGACGCCATGGATATAGCCAACGATATATCTACGCATCATGATTGGTCAATATGTCTGTCGACATCGTTACAACATTGATAACGTCATCGGCAGCCGACCGCTCTAACGCTTCAACCCTTCAACTGTTCAACGTTCTTTAGCCATGTCTCGTCGTTACATTTTTTCTTCCGAATCCGTTGGGGAAGGTCACCCCGACAAAGTTTGCGACACGATTTCCGATGCAGTGCTCGATGCGTGCCTGGCGCAGGATACCCATAGCCGGGTCGCTTGCGAGACCTACGCCAAGAGCAACGTCGTCATCGTCGGCGGCGAGATTACTTCGACAGCCAAACTGGATTATGTCCAGATCGTGCGCGATACCGTTCGCGAGATCGGCTACGTGAACGACGATGACGTTTTTCATGCAGACCGGATCTTCGTTAGCAACATCATCACCGGCCAGTCTCCCGATATTGCGCAAGGCGTCGACGCCCGCGCTGCCGAAGGAAAGGATACCGCTGAGCAGGGCGCCGGCGACCAGGGGCTGATGTTCGGGTACGCGTGTGACGAAACTCCCGAGCTCATGCCCGCGCCGATCATGTTTGCCCACCGGCTCGAGCGCGAGCTCACGCGCATCCGAAAGAGCGGCAAAGTCGGTTGGCTCCGACCGGATGCGAAGTCGCAGGTCTCGGTGATTTATGAAGACGGAAAGCCGATCGGTATTTCCTGCGTGGTTGTTTCAACACAGCACAGCCGCGACGTGAAACACTCCGAAATCCGCAGCTTCGTAATCGAGGAAGTAATCAAGAAAGTTTTGCCAGGGGACATGCTCAACGGCAAAACACAATTTCTGGTAAACCCGACCGGCAATTTCGTCATCGGCGGCCCGCAGGGCGACACCGGCCTGACTGGCCGCAAGATCATTGTTGATTCTTACGGCGGAATGGGCAGACATGGCGGCGGCGCGTTTTCGGGAAAAGATCCGAGCAAAGTCGATCGCAGCGCGGCATACATGGGTCGCTGGGTCGCCAAGAACGTGGTGGCCGCTGGCTTGGCGAAAAAGTGCGAAGTGCAATTCGCGTACGCCATCGGTCATCCTACACCGCTGAGCGTGCACATCGATACGTTCGGCACGCACGCGGTCGAAGAAGAGTCAATTGAGCGCGCCGTGCTGGCTACATTCAGTTTCAAGCCGGCGGACATTGTTCGACAGCTGGATTTGCTACGCCCGATTTATTCAAAAACGACGAACTACGGCCACTTCGGGAAAATAGACGATCCCGACATTACCTGGGAAAACACCGATAAAGCCGCCGAACTCAAAAAAGCGGCGAAATAAAATTTATGGAAACATCGACAATCGAAGGCACAAAAACGGATTACAAAATCGCCGACGTCGGTCTTGCGGATTTTGGAAGAAAAGAAATCTCCATCGCAGAGAAGGAAATGCCGGGTCTGATGGCGATCCGCGAAAAGTACGCGCCCCAGAAACCGCTCTCCGGCGTGCGCATCACGGGCTCGTTGCACATGACGATCCAGACCGCGGTGTTGATTGAAACGCTGACCGACCTTGGCGCCAGCGTGCGCTGGGCAAGCTGCAATATTTTCTCGACGCAAGATCATGCCGCAGCAGCGATTGCCAAGCGCGGTATCTCCGTGTTCGCGTGGAAAGGCGAATCGCTGGAGGATTACTGGCGGTGCACGTATCGCGCGATTTCGCACCCAGACGGTAAAGGTCCGCAACTGTTGGTCGACGATGGCGGAGACGCCACGTTGCTTATTCATAAAGGCTATGAGCTCGAAGAGGGCAGCGATTGGGCAAAGACAAAATCGGAAAATAGGGAAGAACAGGTAATCAAGGATTTGCTACTTGAGATTCATCGAGAGAATCCCTATCGCTGGCACGAAATTGTAAAGGAATGGCGGGGCGTTTCCGAAGAGACAACTACCGGCGTGCATCGTCTTTACAAAATGGCTCAGGAAAACCGGCTCCTGATTCCCGCGATCAACGTGAACGATTCCGTCACCAAGTCGAAGTTCGATAATCTCTATGGCTGCCGGCACTCGTTGGTCGATGGATTGAATCGTGCGATGGACGTGATGCTCGCCGGGAAGGTCGCCGTAGTTTGCGGTTATGGCGATGTGGGAAAAGGGTGCGCGCAATCGTTGCGGGGCCAGGGCGCGCGTGTCGTCATCACTGAGGTTGATCCAATCAATGCACTGCAAGCGGCGATGGAAGGCTATGAAGTGACGACGATCGAAGATACGCTCGGTCGTGGTGAGGTTTATATCACTGCGAGCGGCAATCTTGACGTAATCACACTCGATCACATGCAACGGATGAAAGACCAGGCGATTGTCGCCAACATCGGCCATTTCGATAATGAGATTCAGGTCGACGCTCTGAACACCGCCAAAGGGGTGAAAAAAACCAACATTAAGCCCCAGGTGGACAAGTACACATTCCCAGATGGACACGAAATTTTCCTTCTGGCAGAAGGCCGGCTGGTGAATCTCGGGTGCGCCACCGGTCACCCTAGCTTCGTCATGTCGAATTCATTCTCGAATCAGGTTCTGGCGCAGCTCGATCTCTGGAAAAATCGCGATAATTACAAAGTCGGCGTTTACGTTCTGCCGAAAAGACTCGACGAAGAAGTGGCACGTCTGCACCTGGAAAAAATCGGCGTGAAGCTCACCAAGCTTTCCCAAAAACAAGCCGATTATCTTGGGGTGCCAGTCGAAGGACCGTTCAAATCAGAGAGTTATAGGTACTGATCTGGGGTGTCCGTGCCGCGGTGGCGACATGGTGCCATTTGATGGTTCCCCGGCTCATTCTGCGCTCGTAACTTCAACGTAGCTGCAGTTTGTTTGTCCGCCACGTCGCCATTTTCCTAGAACATGAACGCGGCGATTCCTTTTCGCTGCATCAGTAAGGATTTCCGTTTCACGCCTTGGCGCTGCCAGCGGGACCATTGATCGAGTGCCGTGAAAATCGAACATGATTTGCGGAGCGCACGGCTCACCCCCATAAAGTGAAACCCACCCGATTTGATCGAAGCGCGAACCGAGCCCAGCCGCCTTGACCTGCGGCGCCGGCTTCTTTATCTGGGCGCAACCTGCCATTCCGGTCAGCGTAGTTGCTACAGCGAGCACGAGCGCCGCGATTTTTCGCGCCAGGTAGGCTGAGAAATAACCCGCATAACGCTTCTGCAATTCCTGAATCTGCCAGTCTTTGCCAGTCAGAATTTTCCGGCAATTTGGCGCACCGCATTTGCATGCAACGGAGTAATTATCGTCGTCCGTTGTGGCCCAATCGTGCGTGAGTTCTTCGCCAGCCCGAATGTCGCGCATCGCTACGAACGTGATTTGGCCGCGTATTCCGAGATTCGCATCGCACGAGTGATTCAAATACAACATCGATAGCTCGCGCTCTTCGTCGGTCACCGGCGCGATGAACAAATCGTCTTCGATCTGAATTTCCACGGGCCCGAGGCGTGGCGTGATTTTTTCGCGCAAAGTTTCTCGATCAACAATGAGACCCCCTTTCACTGCCACGACCTCACCTTTGGTAATGTCTGCTGTCGCAAACAAACCGCGTCCGTGAATTTTACTTTCGCGGACTTCGGTTTTCGGCGAGAAATAAGAGACACGGAGCATCTTGCCGCACGCTAACACAGATTTACCGTCGTGATCCGCAACCCGTGTCGTGCCGAGGTTCGAGATTCGTAACTCGGTTCCCATTTTAATGTAACGATTTAACGCATTACGGAGACGCCATGAAAGCACGTCCAGCTGCCATCGCATTTATCTTCGTCACCGTCATGCTCGACATGCTTGCGCTCGGGCTGATCGCGCCGGTTCTGCCAAAATTGATTCTCGACTTCCTGGGTGGCGATATGAATTCGGCCGCAAATTGGAATGGCGTTTTCGGTACGGTCTTCGCGCTGATGCAATTTTTCTTTTCGCCAGTCCTCGGTGTTTTGTCGGACCGTTACGGACGACGACCGGTGATCTTGTTATCAAATCTCGGTCTTGGCCTTGATTACATCGTGATGGCGCTTTCGCCAACGATTGGCTGGCTCTTTGTTGGTCGCGTCATTTCCGGAATTACGGCTTCAAGCATCCCAACTGCGATGGCCTATATCGCCGATGTCGTTCCGAAAGAGAAACGCGCAGGCGCTTTTGGCATGATCGGTGTGGCGTTCGGTCTCGGCTTTATTCTTGGTCCGGGCGTTGGTGGTCCGCTGGGGGACGTCGATGTTCGGTTGCCGTTCTGGGTTGCTGCTGGATTCAGTCTGGCGAACTGGGTTTACGGTTACCTGTTTGTGCCGGAATCGTTGCGCGACGAACACCGAAAAAAGTTCACCTTGCGGCGAGCAAACCCGATTGGTGCGCTAGCACTGCTGCGTTCCCATCCGGAGTTGTCCAAACTGGCGATACTGCAATTCCTCGCCTACGTCTCCCACGAGGTCTTCGTGATTTGGGCGCTCTACTCGATTTATCGTTTCGCGTGGAGCCAAACCACGATTGGCGTTTCGCTCGCAATCGTGGGGATTTTCACGGCGGCTATTTCTGGTGGCCTTACTGGGCGAATTGTGTCGTGGCTGGGTGAACGACGCACACTTTACATCGGGCAGTTTTTTGGCGCGGTCGGCATGGTCATCGCCGGTCTGGCGAGAAACAGCTTCGTTTACATGGCCTCCATTCCAGTCATTTCGTTGTGGAATATCTCGTTCCCCGCAGCGCAGGGAATGATGACTCATCGCGTGAGCGAAGGAGAACAAGGCGAACTGCAGGGAGCAATCCAGAGTCTGCGTTCCATCGCGTTTGTCATCGGCCCATTCCTGTTCTCAGGAATATTCGCCTGGTTCATTAATCCGAAGCATTCGTTCCATATTCCCGGCGCGCCGTACTATTTGGCCGCGGTATTGTTGTTTACTGCGATGCTACTGGCGACTCGCGCGGAGCAGCCTCAATTCGGGGAGCCCGGCGAGAAACCAATCGAGCCGACCGAGACCATACCGGCCGACGAAATTGGTTCAGCCTCCGTCGCGCCGATTATCGATCCGCCGGAAGAAAAGTCTTGAGCAGTCGCGCTGCATGCGCGATTGAAGCAAATATGAAATCCGGCCTGCGTGGAGCAATCGTCGTGGTTGCCATCTGCTCGTGGTTTGCGATTTCAAATCACTGTGCGTTCGCCGCGCTGGCAACCGATAGCACGCCGTCGCGCGAGTGCCCGTTTCATTCCAAACCAAAGGAAAAACCGTCAACCGGAGCGCAGTGCTGCAAAATTTTGCGCGCAGTTGCTTCGGCTCCGGCAAAGAGCTGGTCTCGCGACGACACGAAACTGTCCGATGCCGATGCTTACCGTGATGAGTGCGCGTTTACCAGTGCTTATTCGCAGCCGACGCTGGTGCCCCTTTCTCTCGATACAGGGCCGCCACGTGTGCGTTCATTCGCTGAACTGATTTTACAGCGGAGCCTTCTCGCTCACGCTCCTCCGTCGCTAGCCTAACGAGCTCCGAAAGTTTTCGGGGTCGCTAATCTCCCGCTGTAGCGGCAGGCGTGCCGCCTGCATTTGCGCAAACCGCCGCAGCCGACACGGCCGCCACTACAGAAGACGTACGACCCAACATGCAGAAACGGATTTTCATTCTTACCAGCGCGATAATGTTCGCGATGAGCGCCGGCGCACAGGTACGAGCGACTGACTCGTTCGGCTCGAGCTCAGGCCACGCTCTCAATCACCCGGGGACGGAACACGATCACCCGCCTTCGCTGAGCTCCGGCGTGGCAGGGCAGCGGGAACATGAAAAAAGGCAGAAATACACCTGCCCGATGCATCCCGAAGTCATAACTGATCATCCGGGAAATTGTCCGAAATGCGGGATGAAACTCGTGCCGACAAAAGAGCAGAAACGCCAAACGTCCAACATCCAAGGCTCAACATCCAAGGTAGCGGCGATTGACCCCAATCGCCCACGCCACGCGCACGATCACCCGCCTTCGGTCGCCGCGGCGACCCACGGCGCGGCAGGCGAGCATGGGCACGAAAAAATGCAGATGGAAATGCACTCCACCATCGATCTGGCTGATCCGATGAGCCGCGAAGGCTCGGGCACAAGTTGGCTGCCGGATTCGTCGCCCATGTACGGCAAAATGTTCATGTTCGGTGAGGACATGCTGATGCTGCATGGCGCGATTTTTCCTCGTTATACCAACGTAAGCACACGACGAGGCGATGACCGAATCGATGCGCCAAACTGGATCATGGGAATGTATTCGCATCCGCTCGGCGACAACACACAGATCGGTGGCCGTCTCATGATGAGCCTCGACCCCCTCACCGAGGGTGGACGCGGTTATCCGCTTCTCTTTCAAACGGGGGAATCCTGGCACGACCAACCGCTGCACGATCGCCAGCACCCGCACGATCTTTTCGACGAACTTTCATTGAGCCTCTCACAAAAGTTCGATCACGATCTCAGCGCCTATATCTATTTTGGTTATCCGGGCGAACCGGCACTCGGTCCGCCCGCATTCATGCACCGGCCATCGGCAATGGATGATCCCGACGCACCAATCGGCCACCACTGGCAGGATTCTACGCACATCACCTTCGGGGTGGCCACGGTTGGTCTGGTCTGGCGAAACATCAAAGTAGAAGGCAGCATTTTTACCGGGCGCGAACCAGACGAGAACCGGTATGACTTCGACCAGCCGCGCTTTGATTCTTACAGCGGCCGCGTCTCCTGGAACCCCACCAAAAATCTCGCGCTGCAGGGTTCGTTCGGCTACATCAAAAGTCCCGAAGCGGTTGACCCCAAGACAAACATCCACCGCACGACCGCATCGGCCATCTACAATCTCCCGCTCGGACCCGACAGCAATTGGTCGAACACGTTTGTGTGGGGCCAAAACAACGCCACTGGCGAGGGCAAAACTCAATCGTTCCTGATCGAATCAAATTACCAACGCGGACGCAATACAGTCTATCTGCGGTGGGAGCGCGTGCAAAAATCCGGCCACGAGCTGGTTCTAGATCCGCCGGATGAATCCCGCATTTTTCCCGTTGGCGGCTATACGATCGGTTACGTGCACGATTTAACGCACGGCAACGGCCTCGACATCGGGCTAGGCACGCAATTCACGTTCAACGATCGTCCGGATCGTCTCGATCGTTATTACGGCGATGATCTCGGTTACGCTTTTCAATTTTTTCTGCGGATTCGTCCGTCATTGCATGGTCACGCCAGTCACGAGCACGCCCAGCACGTAGCTGGAGCGGAAAAATAAGCGGTCTCCTGAGATTCTCCCTTCGGAGTGCGCATGTGTTAAAACACACGGAAATGAAAAAACTGTCGCTCGCGTTCGCGTCGCTCGTCGGAATCAGCACGCTTCTGGCCAATGGCGGCGCCTGGCAGACGGGCGTTCCTGGAACGGATAGCGCCAGCGCCATTAGCAGAAAAAACCTTCAGCAGCCGTTGACTTGAAGACGACGTCCGCAAGCCGTCCGCGTTGATTTCTTGTCATCGCGCGCGACCTGCGTGAAAATTAACGCCCCGTGGCTCTGCGATTGCCCAAACGAGATTACCAGGACATCGAGCGAATCATCGAGTTGGATTTTGCCCGCGCGACGGAAGCCGCTGCCCTGAATTCATTGCGCTGGCTCGGACGCGGTGACAAGGAAGCAGCCGACGCGGCTGCCTGCGATGCCATGCGCGGGATGTTCGATCTAATGAACATCTGCGGAGAAGTTGTTATTGGCGAAGGCATCAAGGACGACGCGCCCGGCATTTTTAAAGGCGAACAACTCGGGACCTGGGTTCCCGGTTCACCGGAGTTTCATATCGCCATCGATCCGATCGACGGGACGACTAACATCTCCAAAGGCGCTCCGAACTCGATCAGTTGCATCGCGGCGGCGAGTCCGGAACAAGGAGTGAAAGTCGCGCTGCGAGATGTGCCGTCCTTTTACATGTCGAAGCTCGCTTACGGGCCGCGCGTCATCGATTACATGAAAAAGCGCGGTGATTCACTTCATCTGGAGATGCCAATTTCAGAGATGCTGGCAATCGTTGCACATGCCGTGGACAAACGCGTCCAGGATGTAGCTGTGATGATGCTCGACCGACCGCGGCACAAGGAAATTGTTGAACAAATTCGTGCCGCTGGCGCGTCGTTGCGCATGATCGGCGATGGCGACATTGCCGCGGCTATCGCGCCGTCATTGCCTGAATCCGATGTCGATCTTTATATGGGTATTGGCGGTTCGCCCGAAGCCGTGCTGGCAGCGGCGGGAATCAAGTGCCTGGGCGGCGACATGCAATGCAAAATGTGGCCCCGCGATGAAAAGGAACGGAAAAATCTCATCGACACCGGCTACAAGAAAGACCTGGACCGAATTTTTTCAGCTGATGACCTGGCTAATGGCCAGAACATTCTTTTCTGCGCGACCGGGATCAGCGACAGCGCGTTGTTGCGCGGTGTGCGAGCTCACGGCGGCGTCACTGCCGTTACCCATTCGATCCTCATGCGTGCCAAGAGCAAGACCGTGCGCTTCATTCGCGCCAGACACAATTTGCAGATGAAAACGATTCGGCTCCGGTCAGATAATCGCGAACACTTGATTTGAGCCTTGCCGGTTAGCTTGATTCGTTAGGCTATTTTTGGGCGTATGCGGAATTTGGCCAGTTCGACAACGGTTTTTTCCATTGGCAGACCAACGACGTTCGTAAATGAGCCTTCGATTTTTGCGATGATTTCGGCGCCACCTCCCTGCGCGGCATAGGCACCTGCCTTGTCCAGTGTGTCAACTTTCGCAAGATAGCTCTGGATCATGGCGTCGCTCAGGCGACGAAAACGGACGCGTGAGCTTTCATGAAAAACGGCCGATTTACCCAGTGTCTGGTGGTAGATTGCAACGGCAGAACAAACCTGGTGAGTTCGCCCGCTCAGTCGCTGGAGGATCTGTGCGGCCTCACTCAAGTTTGCTGGTTTACCGATGATTTGATTCTCCAGCGCCACCAGCGTGTCAGCCGCAAGCACGACGGCGTCGGGGCGCGTTTGTGCTATAGCCATTCCTTTTCGAATGGCGTTCCAGAGCGTGACTTCGCGCAAGGTAAGAGTCGTACTGAATTTTTCCGTAACGCGCGGCGAGGCGATTTCGAATTCGAATCCACCTTCGGACAGCAATGCAACGCGTCTGGGCGAACTGGATGCCAGCACTAATGAAGGCACGACACATTAACTGTAGAGGGAGCCGTGCCCGCTGCAATCGCCTGGATTTTTGTTAATTCGAGCGTATGTCCCCTGGCAGCCGAGGGGACGCCAGTAATTGCTCAAATTCCCGCCAGCGCTGCTCTGGTTGATCTGCTGTACCGCCAAGTTTCTCGATGTAACTGTGCACCATGTCTTCGCCGAGATTGTAGTTGATGACGTAGCTGCGGTACTTCTCGATGAATTTCGTGGATTGCTTCGCACGCTTTTCGTCCATGAGCGCGTATTTTTGCAACCAAGCCGCAGCCGCGTCTGCGGTAATATCCCCATTGAGGTAACGCCGGGCGGCTTCATTCGTTGCATATCCCAGTTTCTTCACCAGGTCCTGGACCTCGTAAAATTCCTCCACCCGCGACGGGTCGATCCCCGCGGCGGGCCAGAGCACTTTCTTCTCAAACTCCAACCGCTCCGGTTTGGTAAATACGACCTCCCTCCCGAAGTTCGCCGTGCCTTCGGCAATGAGTGATTGCGGCGAAAAGAGCGCATAGACCGAGAACTCAACCCAACCCCGATCCCGGACGAGATTTTTCTCGAGCAAGGCGTTATAGACATGATGGCCGGGGTAACCCTCATGCGCAGCCAGATCAATCGCGCGATCGATGTAGACCGGCAAATCGGTATTTACTTGAATGACGCTGCGATAATTCCCCCTGTACCAATTATAACCGCCCCATGGTTTATTGGTGACGTATTCAACGCTGAAATTTTCATCGGACGGCAGTTTGATGTGGGCGAGCGTTCGTTCGCGACACGCCTTGATCGCGAGCTGAAAAACCGTATCCAGCTTGTCTTTGGGAATCACGAACGCTTGCCGCCACTTCTCGTAACGTTGCAAGAGCGGTCCGTCACCGGGAAGTTTCGGCTCAAGCTTAGCGAGGATTTCCTGAAAGTGAGCGTCCGGAAAACTGGGGGCAACGGCGTCATAAATAGCCTGCGATTCTTCATCGAACTTCAAATGCTCGCCGTTCAACATGCGTACTCGTACCTGCAGCGCGGACAATTGCTTTGTTAAGTAACGCCAGCGCAACTGCTCCATCTCGTCCGTCGACTTGGAAATCTTCGTCAACTGATCGCGTAATCGTGTCGCATCGCGCGCGATCGCATCGAACGGCTTCTTTTCCTGTTGCTTCCAGTCCGGCGGGCCGTAATAAGCGTCGACGAAATCCGGGTCATGCTGGCCCATCGCGAGCACCAGTTTCACGTAAGCCTCCGCGATCTCTTGGACGCTTGTTCCCATCGCTGGTGATGGCGAAGGAGCAGCGGCCTCCGCGCTCCAGGCGGCAAGGAGGGCGAACAAAAGGAGAGACGCGTACTTCATGAACGTCTGGGCGATCAGTGCAGAATGGAATCGGCGGGATAGATGACGCCGTTTTTGATCACCCTGTCGATGTCGGAAGCATGCGCGATGTCATCCAGCGGATTGGAATTGAGAATGACGAGATCGGCGAAAAAGCCAGGGGCGATCTGACCAATATGCGCACCGGTGTCTCCTCCAAAGAGCTTTGCGGCATTGCCGGTTGCGCATTGGAGAATCTGCATCGGCGTTAATCCAGCGTCTTTCATCAATTGAAATTCTCGGAAAAGCGCAGGGCCATGAATTGTGCCGATATTTCCGGCGTCTGTGCCTGCTGCAATGGTGACGCCTGCGTCTTCAAGCGTTTTCAAGTTCGGCAGCGCGACCTCGTAGGTTTTCTTGATGCGACCCAATGCCTCATCCGGTTTCGCAAGAGCGTCCTTGATCCTTTGCGGCAATTTGTCTTGAGGAATCTTGGTGACATCGAGCGATGCGATCACTTCGGGATTACCCCACTTTTGTTCTTCCGGGGTGAGATTCAATTGGTGTGAAAATGTTCGGCCGTAACGCTCGAACACGACGAGCGTCGGACACAAAATGGTGCGTCGATCTTTCAGCAACTTCACGAACGCGTCATCAATTGGCTTGTCCGTCACGCTGTGTACGAGGACGTCCGCGCCTTCTTCGACGGCCGCACGTGCCGTTTCCAATTCCGTGGCATGCACCGCGACACGAATTTTGTGCGCGTGACTTTCTTGAATCGTCGCGCGCACGATCGGCCGGAAACTTTCGACCGGGTGGTCCTTATCGACAATGTACCAAATCTTCACCAGATCGGGTTTTTGTTCGGCCAATTTCCGCACGAAATCGCGCGCTTGATCCGGCGTATCGATTTTGACGATCGGTGGATCGCCAAGATCGAGTTTTTCCCGTGACACGCTCGAGATCAATGGGCCGGCTACCGCCACGCGCGGCGCTATCTGGGTCTGATTCGCGGTTTTACGGACCTCGAAATTCCAAAATGGTCCGCCCACGTCGACGACACTGGTAATGCCGCTTCGCAGATAACGCGCGAACACATCGTTCACGTGACTCTTTACCCACGCGACTTCATCCTTGTAAGGGCGGACGCTGTTGAGATCGGTGCCGTCCGGGCGCGTGAACAAATCGCCGGATTGAAAGAAGTGAATGTGGGTGTCGATGTAACCCGGCAAAATGAATTTACCGACGCATTCGATTTGTTTCCCGAGCGACGCCGCGTCTTGTTTGCCAAGCGCGACGCGCTCGATCTTGTCGCCGTCGATGACCACCGTCGCATTTGGCAAAACTTTGCCGTCGGCGGGATCAATCACGGTTCCGCCGACCAGCGATATTCGCTCCGCGCGAAGCGCCGTCGCAAAGAGTGAAACCGAGAGTACGAGCGCAATTCTAAATTTCATGCGAGAGATTCCTCGACTTCGCTCGGAATGACAAAAGGTTATTCTTTCGACTCCGGCACGGCTTTCTCGGCAGCCTGAAAACCGATTTTGGAATGGGTGCCGTCGCAAAATGGTTTCTCAGTCGATGCGCCGCAGCGGCAGAGGGCCATCCGTTTTTCCACGGGATACTTGTTTCCATCGGCGTCGATCAACTCGACTTCGCCGGTCACGATGTAGGGACCGTTCTTGATTGTTTCGATTGTAACTTGAGCCATGCCAATATTCTAATGGAGGTGGATCGCGTTGTCCTCAACGCGATGTTAATTCAGGCGCCGTAGGCGCAAATTTTCAGCATCGTCTTCGGAGAAGCCGATCCACCTGGATTTGTAGCTCGCTTCAACGCAAAATAAACAACCATGCATTGGAAGATTTTAACGCTCTTGTTCACGCTAGCACTTTCTGCTTTCGCTCAATCGCCGATGTCGTCGCAGAAACATCCATTTACCTTTGAAGACATGATGAAACTCAAGCGCGTTGGCGCGCCTGTGCCGTCGCCGGATGGCAAGTGGGTCGTGTTCGACTGCGAAGATGTCGATCTGGCGGCGAACAAGAAGACTTCGCATTTGTGGATCGTGGCAGCGAGCGGCGGTGAATCGCGGCGGCTAAATCCGACGCCGAATCACGAGGAACGCCCGAGGTTTTCACCTGATGGCAAACGACTCATCTGGACCTCGAAAGCGACCGATCCAACGCAAATCTGGATGTGCGATTTTGATCCCGAAGCTGGGAAGTTGATTGGGACCCCGCATCAAGTCACATCGATCTCGACCGGCGCGGACGGCGCGCTCTGGTCGCCGGACGGAAAGAACATCGTGTTCGTTTCATCGGTATATCCTGATTGCAAGGATGATGCATGCAACAAACAGCGCGACGAAGAACTGAAGAAGAGCAAGGTGAAAGCGAAAGTTTTCTCTCGCCTCTTCTATCGGCATTGGAACGCGTTCACGGAATTCAAAAGAAGCCATTTGTTTGTGATTCCAGCCGACGCAACTGGACAGGCAGGCGTGTCGCCTGCTCCGTCTCCGGGATCGCAACCGGCATCCGCCTCAGGCGGACCACTACAGAAGAGTTCGAACGAGCCGCGCGATCTCACGCCCGGCGATCACGATGTGCCGCCCTTCTCTTTAGGCGGTCAGGACATGTACGCGATTTCGCCGGACGGCCAGGAGGTGGCTTACACATCCAACGTCGATGAAGTCGAGGCGACCAGCACGAACAACGAAATTTTCGTGGTGCCGATCAGCGGGGGCGCACCGAAAAAAATTTCCTCGAGTCCCGGAAGCGACACGACGCCGCTTTATTCACCAGAAGGAAAATATCTCGCCTGGCGCTCGCAAGCGCGCGCCGGATTCGAAGCCGATAAATGGCGGCTCTTCTTGCTGGATCGAAAATCAGGAAAAACTCGCGATCTGACCGAGCAGTTTGATCGATCAATTGGAAGTTTTGACTGGCAGCCGGATTCGAGCTGGATCGCGTTCGCTGCGGAGGATCACGGCGAAGCACCAATTTATTTGATGCCGGTGACTCTCGAATTACAAAAGCCATTTCGCATTCAGCAACAATTTCATGCCGATGATTTGAAATATGGCATCGACAGACAGCTATACTTTACCCGCATGTCAGCCGCTGCTCCCAATGAAATCTGGGGCATGTCAGCCGGGGCGGTCGAAAACGCAGCGCCATGGCCGGTCACCCACATGAACGACGCTCTGTTATCGCAAATCGACATGCAGCCGGTGGAATCGTTCACGTTCAAAGGCGCGAACAACGAGGACGTGCAGGGATTTCTGATCAAGCCGCCGGGATTCGATCCCAATAAGAAGTATCCGCTGAAATTTTTGCTCCACGGCGGACCGCAAGGCGCGTGGGGAAATTCGTGGTCGTATCGCTGGAACGCGGAGTTGTTCGCGGCCACCGGAAATTATGTGGTAGTGATGATCAATTTCCACGGCTCGACTGGTTACGGGCAGAAGTTTACCGATTCGATCAGCGGGGATTGGGGCGGCAAACCGTATGTCGACGTGATGAAGGGACTCGATTACGTGGAGAAAACCTATCCGTTCATCGATAAAAATCGCGAGGCGGCGCTGGGCGCGAGCTACGGCGGTTACATGGCCAACTGGTTGTTAGGCCATACGAACCGGTTCAAATGCATCGTGTCGCACGACGGCATGTTTAACGCGGAGTCAGCGTACGGTACGACCGAGGAGCTGTGGTTCGCAAACTGGGAATTTGGCGGTCCGCCCTGGAAAAAACGGGATGTTTACCGGAAATGGTCGCCGCACGAATATGCGCAGAATTTCAAAACGCCGACGCTGGTTGTGCATGGCCAAAACGATTATCGCCTCGATGTGTCGCAAGGATTCGATCTGTTCACGACGCTGCAAGTGCTGAAGGTGCCGTCCAAGATGTTATATTTCCCGGACGAAGGTCATTGGGTGCTTAAACCGCAGAACAGCCAGCTCTGGTACAAGACCGTGAACGATTGGGTGGATCAGTGGTGCAAATAGTGAGCATGTTGTAGTGGCGTTTGTGCAACCGCCGATGCTGAAAATGAGCACTTGGCGCAAGCGCCCCTGCAAAGTAGCAATGTCATTTGAGTCGCCGTCTATAGAAAATCCGCGATGCCGAAGAATGTGCTTTGGCTAGTTACGCAACACTGCCGCGCTTGACTTTTTGCGCAGGTTGCGCATTAAGAACGCCGTCGAAACTATGCACTATTCTTTGTTCGGTTTTTTGCGAGTAATTGCTGCTGTTGGTCTCGTTTGGCTTGTCGTGGGATGCGGTGGAGACCCGCGGTATGCCGCCGGGACTCCGTATTTGGGCGGCGTTTACGGCGGCGAGCAGGCTGGTCCACCGCGTGATACTGTTTCCTATTGGGACGGAGACAATGTCAACGGAAGTCCATCGGTGAAGATTAGCCTCGGCGAGCAGCGGGCATATTTTTACAAGGCAGGAGTGCTCGTCGGTGTTTCGCAATTGTCCACCGGCCGTGAAGGGCTCAACACTCCCGCTGGTAATTATAAAATTATTCAAAAGGATAAAGACCACGTCTCCAGCTTGTTTGGAGATTATGTGGACTCATCCGGCAAGGTGGTCGTCCCCAACGTTGACATAAAAAAAGACCCAAAGCCGCCCGGCACTCACTTCCAGGGCACACCGATGCCTTACTTCATGCGGATCGTGTCAGGAACGGGCATGCACGCGGGTTATTTGCCGGGCTATCCGGCGTCGCATGGGTGCATCCGGATGCCCGAATTCATGGCCGAAGATTTCTTCAGATCAGTCTCAGTCGGGACACCGGTCACGATCACGAATTAGGAATCCGGGGGGCAGTATCTGGGCTTGCAGAAAATTCCCGGTGTCGGCATTCTGATGATTCCGCTGCCAGGAATATGATCGTCATCACGAAACCGAACGCGACTGAAGAACAGATCCAGCGCATCATCACGCGTGTGCGGGAGTTCGGGCTTGAAGCACAAGTCAGCCGCGGCGCTTCACGCGTGATCATCGGTGTAATCGGGCCCGAAGCGCTGCTTCGCGAAAAGCCGATTGCGGCAATGGCAGGCGTGGAAGCCATCATCCCCGTGTTGAAGCCGTACAAACTTGCGGCGCGCGATTCTCGCGGAGCTTCCTCGGTAGTAGTGGGCAACGTGCGCCTGGGCGAGCATGAAGACGTTGTTCTCATTTGTGGCCCATGCTCGGTCGAAAGCAGAGAGCAGATTCAGTCGATCGCTTCCATCGTAAAAGAATCCGGCGCAAAAATTCTGCGGGGCGGCGCGTTTAAACCGCGGACTTCGCCATACAGCTTTCAGGGATTACGCGAAGAGGGACTGCGTTTCCTTGCGGAAGCGAGCGCGACAACCGGCTTGCCTGTTGTTACCGAAGTCATGGATCCGCGCGATCTCTCCATGATCGAGAAGTATGCAGACTGTCTTCAGGTCGGCACCCGCAACATGCACAACTTCTCCCTCTTGAAAGAGGTGGGTCGCAGCAGACTTCCCGTGCTGCTCAAGCGCGGATTCAGCGCCACCATTTATGATTTGATTATGAGCGCCGAATACATCCTCAATGAGGGCAATCCGAATGTGATCCTCTGCGAGCGCGGCATTCGCACGTTCGATACCGCCGCCCGTTACACGCTCGATCTGAGTGCAGTTCCAATTTTAAAGTCCAAAACGCATTTGCCGGTCATAGTCGATCCAGCGCACGCTCTCGGTCTTCGCGAATTTGTTCCGCAGATGTGCCTGGCAGCGGTTGCTGCCGGCGCAGACGCGCTCATGGTCGAAGTGCACGATTCGCCCGAAATGGCCAAGAGCGACGGCAATCAGGCACTGACGCCGGAGATTTTCGCTGAGCTCGTTCCGCGTCTCCGCGCCGTTGCCGCAGCAATCGGTCGTGCGTTGTAAGTTCGGCCCTTCGGGCCGTTGTTTGCCAACGCGTTGAGGACAACGCGTTCCACCTTAGGTGGATCGGCTTCTCCGAAGACGATGCCGAGAGTAATCGCCGAAGGCTCGAGAACGCAGACGTGGCTACAACTCTCGCGGAATTTGGCGTAAACTCTGCGGTGGAAAAACCGATCCGCACTGAGCTTCTGGAGCGTGTCGCGGCTAGCGAACCTATCGCGCGCAAACTTGATGCGATACGGGATGCTCCGTGGCCACTGCAGTTCTCACATGTCATCCAGCCAGCCCAGCCATTTCTGGCCGCCGTAATCGCGCGCACCTGGCATCAATCATCGCCAGATCATCCGCAGTCTGCGGATGGCGGGATTTGGATCCTTTGCTCCAGCGTTCATTCTCAGGAGTTGCTCTACGAAAGTCTGCTCAACTGGCAGCCCAACGCGCTTTTCCTCCCGGAAGCAGAGTTTGCAGCAGCCGAAAATGTTTTGCCGGATCCTGAAATTGCCGCCGAACGACTGGCAGTCCTCATGGAAGTCGGGCGGGGAGCGGGCCAACACATCATCGTGGCAACGCGCGCGAGCCTCGATCAGGCTGCGCCGAAGCACGGCGCGCTCGAATCTGCCGTCACCCAACTTCAGCGCGGTGTGGCCTCGAAGATGGAAATCCTGCTTGAACGACTGGTAGGCACTGGCTACGAACGCGTCGCCCAGGTCACCACCCGGGGACAATTCGCGGTCCGTGGCGGCATTGTCGATCTTTATTCGTGGCAGGCTCCAATGCCGTTCCGAGTGGAATTCTTCGGGGATCAGATCGAATCCCTTCGCGAGTTCGACATCGATACTCAAACTTCAGTGCGCGATTTGAAATCAGTCGACGTTTTGCTCGATCAGGGAGCGCTCGACCAGAGCGGCCAGGTTCGCCATTACGTCGGTCCGAACGATCTCACGATTGATATCGAGCCAGAAGAGATTTCGACCGGGCACATCCAGATTAGCGAAGGCTGGATTGAGAATGGTCCGGAAGATTTCAGCGGTGCATTTCAAGATTGCGAGATCGGTGAGTTTGCGGTCGGCGATTTGGTACTCGCCGAGGCGAAACGGGCACAGTTTGTCGAGCGCTTAGAGGAATGGAGAGGCAACAACGCGAAAATCGCCATTTACTTCCAGACCGAAGGCGAGATCGAGCGTTTTCGCGAGATCATGGCCGGCTCCATTGAAGCGGTCAATTTTGTGGAAGGAACCTTGGCGCGCGGATTTTGTTTCCCCGCGGCTAATCTGGTCGTCCTCTCCGCCGCGGAATTATTTGGACGATTTGCGGCCCATCCGCGCAGGCGTTTACGTCGTGCGGAACGCAATCGCGCACAGATTGATTTCAGTGAGCTCAACGAGGGCGACCTCGTGGTGCACCTCGAGCATGGCATCGGCCGGTTCCTCGGACTCGACAAATTCGTTGTAGGGCAGGCGCCTCGCCTGCCAACCGCGGATGGGACAGGCTCGGCAAGCGGAGCGCTTGCCCTACAACAGAAAGGGCGACCACAGGAAGTATTGGTCCTCGAGTTTGCAGACGAAGCGAAGCTCTATGTTCCGCTCGAGCAGGCTTACCTGGTTTCCCGCTACGTTGGCGCAGGAAAAAGATCGCCATTTCTCAGCTCACTCGGCGACGGAAGATGGGCCCGGGCCAAAATCAAGGCGGCGGCTTCCATATTTGATTACGCCGGGAAAATGCTTGCAGTCCAGGCGCAACGGGAAACGAATCCGGGTTACCCGTTCGCTCCCGACTCCAGGTGGCAGTCGGAATTTGAACATTCATTTCCGTTTCGTGAAACGCCGGACCAAATGAAGGCGATCATCGACACGAAGATGGACATGGAACGTCCTCGCCCGATGGACCGTTTGATCTGTGGCGATGTCGGGTTCGGCAAGACCGAGGTGGCGGTGCGCGCCGCGTTTAAGGCTGTCATGGACGGAAAACAAGTGGCCGTGCTGGCGCCGACCACGGTTCTGGCTCAACAACATTTCGAGGTGTTTCGGCAACGAATGCTCGATTACCCCGTGCGCATCGAAATGCTCAGCCGTTTTCGGTCGCAATCCGAACAGAAGAAAGTTTTGCGGCTATTGCGCGAAGGTGGCGTTGATATTGTCATCGGCACTCATCGGCTTATTTCCGGTGACGTCGTATTCAAAGATCTCGGCCTTGTGGTGATCGACGAGGAGCAGCGTTTCGGAGTTCTGCACAAGGAGAAATTCAAAGAGCTCTTCAAGCTGGTCGACGTGCTGACACTGTCGGCCACGCCGATCCCGCGCACGTTGTATCTGTCGCTTGTAGGCGTAAAAGACATGTCCACTATTGAGACGCCGCCGCTCAATCGCCTGCCCGTAGAAACAGTGGTGTCGGCTTACGATGAGCGGCTCATTCGCGCGGCGATTGATCGCGAGCTCGAACGGCAGGGTCAGGTATTCTTCCTGCACAATCGCGTAGCGACCATCGAGCGCGTGCGTGATCGCACCGTCGATCTTTGTCCGTCTGCCAGAGTTGAAATCGGGCACGGCCAGATGGATGCGGACGAACTGGAAGGCGTGATGGCGCGATTTATTGCCGGAAAAATCGACGTGCTCGTTTGCACGACGATCATCGAAAGTGGTCTCGATATCCCCAATGCAAACACCATCATCATCGATCGAGCGGATCAATTTGGTCTCGCGGACTTGTATCAATTGCGGGGACGCGTCGGGCGGGCGGAGCACAAGGCTTACGCTTATCTGCTGCTTCCGCGCGAGATGATGACCGTGGGCGCAGCGCGCAAACGGATCAGCGCCATCAAGCAGTACAGTTCGCTCGGGGCCGGTTTTCGCATCGCCATGCGCGACCTGGAGATTCGCGGTGCGGGCAGCATACTGGGCACAGCTCAAAGCGGTCACATCGTTGCAATCGGCTTCGACTTATATTGTCAGTTGCTCAAACAGGCAGTGACACAGCTTAAAGGCAAGAAGCCGCGGTTTCGGCTCGATGTCGATTTAAACCTTGATTTCGTTGCCACAAACGAAGCGGAGTTCGTGCAGCAGCCAATGAGCACCGCCGTCCAGTCGGAAGTGGCGTTTGGGAAGGAGCCATTCATCGAGCGAATCCCGGCCTTCATTCCAATCACCTACCTCAGCGATCCCAGTTTGCGCATCCGGGCATACCGCGACGTTTCAGAAGTTACAACTCAGGAGCAATTGCAACGTCTGGGGCGCCACTGGCGAGACCGATTTGGGCCATTCCCGGCGGCGGTTGACAACTTGTTTGGCCTCATCGAAATCAAGCTGGCCGCGGCAAAATCAGGGATAAACCGTGTCGAGGTGCGTGAACGCAAATTGATGTTGACCCGGCGCGGGGATTTTATACTTGTCGCGGGCAAATTCCCTCGTTTAGTTGCAGTCAAAATCGAGCAGCACCTCGGGGAGATTCTGGAACTGATAAAGAAATTATGAGAACCTTCGTGCATCCATTTGCCTCCGTCTCGGCGGCGGTCTGTGCGCTTGCTCTATTGCCCATTTGTTGCGCCGCATTCGCCCAGGAGGCTCAGGTCGTGGACGGGATCGCTGCGATTGTGAATGGTGACGTCATCACGTATTCACAAGTGCGGGAGTTGTCCGCGCCACGTGAGAAACTGTTGCGCTCGCAATTCACCGGTCAGGAGCTGGAAAACAAGGTGGGAGAAGTCCGCAAGCTTGCTCTAAAGGATCTGATCGACCGGCGGCTGATCATCCAGGCGTTCAAAAAGGAAAGCTTTCAAATCCCGGATCACATTGTGGACCAGCGCGTGCACGATATCATCCGGGAGAGCTTTGGCGGCGACCGCAATACGTTTGTCAAGACGCTTGAGGCGCAGAACTACTCGCTGGGTGAGTTCAAGGAAAAGGAGATGGAAAGAATAATCGTCTCGGCGATGCGCAGCCACAACGTTAAGACCAACTACATTATTTCGCCTACGAAGATTGAAGATTTCTACCGGAAGCATCGCGACCTTTTCACGACCAAGGAAGAGATCAAGTTGCGAATGATCATGATTTCCGGACAAAAAGACACAGGGAACGCGCAGGCGCAAAAGGCGTTGGCTGAAGAAGTACTCGGCAAACTTGCAAGCGGCGGCGAGTTCGAACAAGTAGCGCAAATTTATTCTGAAGACAGCACCAAAGAAACCGGCGGCGATTGGGGCTGGATCCAACACAATACTCTTGCGGCGCCACTGGAAAAGTTCGCCTTCAACATGCCAGTCGGCAGAATTAGCAGCATCATCGATTACGCCGGCAACTACTACGTCCTGAAGGTCGAGGACAAACGCGGCGGCACTACGAGATCATTAGCCGAAGCCCGCGCCGATATTGAGAAAAAACTCATCCAGGACGAAGCGGCGCAGATTCAGGAACGCTGGATCGCGAGCCTCCGCCAAAAGGCCTATATCCGGCAGTTCTAAGATTTGATGCTGTAGCGGAGCCTGTTTCAGGCGCCTAAAGGCTAGTTGAGCGGCAGCGTCTCTGCGGTACGTCATTCGCTTAGACGAAAAACTATTCGCCTTTCAAAGCGATTGTTCGTCTAATTCTCGTTGAGCCCCGTTGCGATATGAAAACACTTGCTATCGTACTCATTGCCATCACCGCGTTGGCGCAATTTGGTGTCTCGCTGGCAGCTGCGTCCGAGAATTCCGCCGCCCGTGATCTTGCCGCGGCAAAAATGTTCGCATTTGGAGGTGTTGGCGCTGCCGGCATCATGTCCCAGGGTGAACAGAACTTGCGCGCAGTTCTGCAACAGTCCGATGCCTCGCAGCAGTTACAAGCCGCCCTTCGCCATGCGACACCGGCAGGCAAGCTTTACATACTGGTTGGCCTGCGTCGTTGTGATCCTGCCGCGTATCAGAAGGTCATTGATTCTGTGGCGCATCCCAACGATGACGTTGAAATCGCGCGTGGATGCATGATCAGCCGAGAACCGTTCCGTGAGCTCCTCTCACAGATTCGAGACGGCCGATTCGATGATTACTTATCACAGCCGCCCCCGTGATTGTGAGCCGTCCAACATCGCAGCAGCTGTAGCCACGGCCCTGTGGGCCGTCGAGATATTGTGAAAGGTAACCCGACGCAGACCGGCCAAAGGTCCGCACGTCGGACGGATTCGTCCTGCGGCGAACCGGTGGCTACAGCATTCGTGGGACTCGCCCAACGACAGACCATGAAATTTTCTACCTGGGCGATAGCGTCAGGGATCCCTCGCCGCTTGCCCTGGCCATGCGCAAGTTTTCCTCGGCTTCCGGGAAGTCTGGATGCAGACGTAGCGCTTCTTCAAATTCTGCAATCGCGCTGGGAATGTTCCCTTCGCCCATGAAAACTTTTCCCAGGTAATTGTGCGGCTGGGCAAGCTTTGGCTCGAGCTTGGTTGCCGCTTGAAGATGTTCCTTTGCTCCTGGCAGGTCGCCTGCCGCCAAAAGCGCGGTCCCAAGATCTATTCGAGCATCGGCCAACTTCGGATCGGCACGGACCGCCTCGCGATATTGCACAGTGGCCTCATCCAACTTGCCATGTTTTTCCAAAAAGGCGCCATAACTATGGTGGGCCAGCGCGGATTTCGGCGCCAGGCGGATCGCAGCTTCGCATTCCGCAGCAGCCTGGTCATCGTGACCTAGTTGCTCAAGAAGGTAAGCATACCCGGAGTGGTACTCGGCGTTGTCTGGGTCGATCTTCAGTGCTGTTTCGTAATGCCTGTGCGCGTCGTCCAATTCTCCCTTGCTAATTAGCATGGTCGCGAGACCGGCATGCGCCTTCGCTGAATCGGGATTTAGCCGCAGCGAATTGGAAAATGCATTAGCTGCTTCATCAACTCGCCCGGCGTCCTGAAGAGCCGTGGCGTGGTTTACCTGCGCCCGTGAACTGTTCGGAAGATCGGCGGCGATCATCGCGACGCGATCAAGTTCGCTCCGGGCCGTGTGCGTCTGTCCAAGCCAGAGCGCTCCCAGCGGAATGACGAAAACGCCTACCCACTTCGCTCCGTGCAACGCCCAGCCCGGGAGAAAACCTTTCGCCGAAACATCGGCCGTCCCGCCAGTGATACCGAGAGATTGCCTGGTCGATTTCTCGCGCACCTTCCAAATGAATCCGTCATAATAAAAATGCAGCAACGCGGACGCCGTCACCACACCGGCGAGCACGCTCTTGACTGACTCGACGCCGACACCCGGCTTGAAATAGCCAAACGCTCCATAGGCGAAGATTAAGCCGACATAGAGACCAATCAGCGAACCACTGCGTCGGAACACAAAACGCATAAACCCGCCAATCGAGCTGTCTGTCTCGACGCGTTTGCGATTATAAATCCAAACCAGCGAGAGATACTGGACATCATGAAAGACTTCGAACAAGGCAATGCCGACCAGCACACTGGCCACGATGTTATTGCAGTACCACCAGAACGTTATGCTCGTGATGAGAAGCACCAGCTTCACCGGGCTTGGTCGCTGTCCGCGCACCCACGACCAGACGTAGTTTGCAAGGAACAATCCCGCAACGGCGATCGCCACCGCCAGCAACCCTTGCTGCGCAGTGTGGAGAAGCGCAGGCGGAATGAAAGGTCCACCGGCGGAATAATAGGTTTCGAGTGTATCGGTCATTCGCTGCGGCGAGAGCAGGACGGCAGTTGCGAACCAGATCCCGCACAATGCGAAATCCAAACGGCGCGTTAGCTGTGCGAACGAACCGACTTTTGCGTCGTAAATGCGGCAAAACCCGTAGGTCTGCATCATGCCGTGCCAGACGCCCCAGACAAAAGCGACGAGCACAATGCCCTTAAGATCCCAAATTGAAAACGCGGCGCAGACGACCACCAAAAAAATCGGCGCAAAAATGAAGCGCCATTTGAAGCGCTGGAATAACGCGCGATCGCCGTAAGCGCGAATCATTCCCGGCAGGTGATGACCCATTGCGCCAAAAGCAGCGACGAAAAGATAAATGTCCTGCGCGCTCCAACGCGCCTGTGCCACGAGAAAGATCGGTACGATTAACAGCGGAGTGCAGACGTAGAGGACCAGGTCCCGCCAACTGTCCAAAATCCACAAGCCCTGCTTTCGCGCGGCCGCAGGCGCAGCGGGAACCGTTTGCGGACTTGAGAACGCGGTAACGTGCTGCATGCCGGGGAACAGTTTCCTTAAACTGCGGGGAAAATCAATGCTGGTTCATCGGAAAAAGCGCGGCGCGCTCATGGCATGCTCGTAATCGTGCCCGTAATCGATTAAGTAAGATTCGATACGATCACGAGCATGAGTACAAGTAATACGCTACGCATCGGGATTACGCTGGGAGATTGCGCAGGAATCGGCCCGGAAATTGTCGATCTCGCTCTGAACTCCAATCGCATTGCGCGCACGGTTGAAAGTAAAGTCATCGGTAGATATCCCGGTTCCCGGCCAGGAAATCCTACCGCCGAAAGTGCGCGCGCTGCCGCGACGGCACTGGAGGAAGCGGTCACACTTGCGCGGCGCGGTGAGCTCGATGCAATCGTAACCGGCCCCGTTCACAAGGCCCGGATGTACGAGGTGGGCTTCAAGTTTCCAGGGCAAACGGAATTTTTTGCCGAGCGTTGTGGCATCAAGAATTTCGCGATGTGTCTGACAGGCAGAAAAATTACGCTCGCGCTTGTCACAACGCACATTCCGTTGCGCGAGGCCGCAAGCGCGCTCAAGCAATCGGAGATTGTCCGCGTCGGCCTGTTGCTTGCGGATTTCCTTAATTCACGATCCGTAAGCTCGCCGCGTATCGCCGTTGCCGGATTGAATCCGCATGCCGGGGAATCCGGCAAACTTGGCCGTGAAGAAATTGAGATCATCGGCCCTGCGGTATCGGAGCTGCAATCGAAAATCGAGAATGGAGAATCGAGAATCGTTGGCCCGATTTCCCCCGACACAGTTTTTCACCGTGCAATTGAAGGTGAATTCGATGCGGTGCTCTGCATGTATCACGATCAGGGTTTGATCCCACTGAAACTTCACGCCTTTCACGAAGGTGTGAATGTGACACTTGGCCTTCCTTTTCCCCGTACCAGTCCCGATCACGGCACAGCGTTTGAAATTGCCGGCAAAGGAATCGCGCGTCCGGACAGCATGATTGCGGCGATTAATCTCGCCGTAGAGCTGGCTAGCGATTGTAGCGGCTCTCCGCGAGCGCCGATTTCGTCTCGACAGTCATAGAACTCCCCTCCGGCAAATCCTGCTCTTGCTCTTGCTCTTGCTCATGCTCGATTGCAGCAAACGCGAGTACAACTAAGAACATGAGCACCGGCAGAATCGAAAAGTACGTTTCGGTTTTTAATATCGGGCTACAAAACACGTTCGTTTATCGGTGGAATTATTTTCTGCGCGCTTTGTTTGGCCTGATTCCACTTGCCGGCACGGTTTTTCTATGGAGCGCGGTTTTCAAGGAGCGCGGCGGCGGACTACACGGCTACGACTACGCCTCGATGATCTATTACTATTTGCTCACTCTCCTGGTGAGCAATCTGGTCACACCAACGGAGGATGAATGGCAGATCGCTGCCGATATTCGCGAAGGCCAGATCAATGCGCTTCTGACAAAACCGATGAGTTACCTCACATACCGGTTCAGTATTTTTTTAAGCGGCCGCCTCGTTTACACCTTCGTCACTCTGCCGCCGATCGCGCTAATCTTTATTTATTACCGCGACTACATTGTGCTGCCCGATCATGCGCTGACGTACGTTTATGCCTGCATATCGATGTTAATGGCGGCGTTCATGCAATTTTTCATCACTTACAGCCTTGCGATGATGGCGTTTTGGATTCTGGAAATCTCGACAATCGTTTTCATCGTTTATTCGTTCGAATATTTCCTCGGCGGCCAGATGTTTCCCATCGACATCATGCCCCCCGCAATCTACGCCGTGATGAAGTGGTTGCCGTTTTATTATGAGCTGTTTGCCCCGATCGCCATTTTTCTTGGGAGGTTACAAGGCGCGGCTCTCGCGCAAGCACTCGGGATCCAAACCGGCTGGCTCTTGCTCACTTGGGCCTGGGCACACTTCATGTGGAAGCGCGGTCTGGGACATTACCAGGCCGTCGGCGGCTAAGGCGGAATTCTCCCCGATCGAAGACATCAGGGTCGCATTGTTAGCAGGGATTCGCGGATGCGCCGGGAGAAATCTGGCCTGTTATCGGCAGCGAGTGCGGCGTCGTTGATCCGGGAACGCCGGCGCAGTTCTTCAAAAGGCAATGTCCTGTCCACCAATCCGGCGCGGTAAAGATAGCGATCGATGAAACCGTTGAGGAGATGCTTGATGTCAAATTGGCCAACCCTGCCAGCGGCGTTCGCGTAGCGCACGATGTTGACCGTGCAGCTGTTGCTCAGCAGATGGTAAAACTCAGCGTGATCGGCGAGTTCATTGATTCGACCCAGATAGACCAAAAAAAGCCGACGCACATTCTCGGATGATGTCCGGATGCGGTAAAGATACACCTCTTCGTCTCGGAAGTTGGTGCGAACACGCACAATGTCGCGCTCATCCCCCACGATGTAGATCAACTCGAATTGCTTGAAAAGCGAGGCGATGGGCGAGAAGCCTTCTCCCACTTCAGGCCTTGTTTCGATGGAGATGCAGAGCGGAGGCGCATTATCGAAAACAAAACTGAGAAAGGTGTGTCCCACCGGTCCCACCTTCCAATAGGATACGAAGAAATCGACTGAGGTAAGATGCGAAAGCGACACCTCGCGCTCATCATATTGCACCGTGAAATCATCCCTGCTGCGGTATTCAAAATTGCGGCACCCCATGATGCGCACGCGATCACCGTCAATGAT
>Ga0207701_10000652_pt1 | contig 36260 bp, 33 predicted proteins | sample KBSSwiSSwithPhiX_FD_184294 | JGI IMG/M metagenome (GOLD analysis project Ga0207701, IMG submission 184294) | Switchgrass rhizosphere bulk soil microbial communities from Kellogg Biological Station, Michigan, USA, with PhiX - S5 (SPAdes) (version 2) | ecosystem: Environmental > Terrestrial >... | reverse complement strand
ACGAATAGCGCGGGGGGATCGCCGTGGGTGGATGCAATGCAAGGTAAGTGGAGGCCCGAGCCGGAATCGAACCGGCGTGCAAGGATTTGCAGTCCTCTGCGTAACCACTCCGCCATCGGGCCGAGGGCCACGCATTTCGGGGGGATTGCCGCCGGGGTCAAGGTGCAAATGGAGCGGTCGTCGGCAGCGCAAAATTCGACAAACGGCCGCTGTTCACCTTGGCGTTATGGCACTGGCCCGATAAAGCGAACTTGCACCTCCACTGTATTATTGGCATATAACACCCGATGACGATTCACGCTCCCGTCCCGGATTACGAGGCCGCCCGCGCGTCCATGGTCGACACGCAGCTTCGACCAGAGGGCGTCAACTATGCGCCCGTCGTCGAAGCGATGGCGGCAGTGAAGCGCGAAGACTTCGTCTCGGACGATGCGCGGCCGCTCGCCTATATCGACCGCATGGTGCCGATGGGCGACGGCCGGCAGCTGTCCGCCCCCGTCGTCATCGGCAGATTGCTCACGGAAATGGCGCCCATTCCCGGCGAACGAGCGCTCGTGGTTGGCTGCGGCACCGGCTATTCGGCGGCCGTCCTGATGCAGATGGGCCTCAAGGTCACCGGGCTCGAATCTTCGCCGGTCCTCGCCAAGCGCGCGCGCGCGCTCGGAACCGATGTCGTCGAGGGACCGCTCGAGGACGGCTGGAAGCAGGGCGCGCCCTACTCGCTGATCCTCATCGACGGGGCGATCGAACATATTCCGGACGCGATTGTGGCGCAGCTCAGCGATCACGGACGGCTCGGCACTGCATTGATCGAGCGGGGCGTGAGCCGTCTGTCCGTCGGACGGAAGGCAGGGAACGGCTTCGGAATCCACACAATGGCCGACTCGGCCGCCGCCGCACTTCCCGGTTTCGCGCGGCCGCAGGCCTTCACCTTTTGAGATTTGGAGTAATCGTGACTCGTTACCGCCTTCTACTGACGGGGAGCCTGGTTGCGGCGCTGGCCGCTGGAACCGCGTCCGCGGATACGCTTCGCGAAGCCCTGCTTTCGACATACGAGACCAACCCGACGATCACCGCGCAGCGTGAAGCGCTGAAGGCGACCGACGCGACCGTGGCCATCGCCCGCGCAGCCGGCCGTCCGCAGCTGAGCGCGACCGCGGGCGTCAATCGCGACCTGTCGCGAAGCGGAATCCTGGAGACCAACGCGCACGGTCCAACGCTTTCCGTCGGAGCAGACGTAAGCATGCCGCTTTTCAGCGGCGGCCGGGTCAGCAATTCGGTCAAGGCTGCGAAGACCCGTGTCGAGGCGGGACGAGCCCTCCTTCGCGGCACCGAAGGCGATGTCTTCACGCAGGCCGTGGCCGCCTACATGGATGTGATCCGCGACCGCGCGATCGTCGAGCTCAACCACAACAATGTCAGAGTCCTCGAGACCAACCTGCAGGCGACTCAGGATCGTTTCGAGATCGGCGACGTGACCCGCACCGACGTCGCCCAGTCGCAGGCGCGGCTTGAGCTGGGTCGCGCGAATCTGGCGATTTCGGAAGGCAATGAAGCAACTAGCGAGCAGGAATACCGGCGCGTTATCGGCCATGAGCCGGGCGACCTTGCTCCGCCCCCTCCCCTTCCGCCCCTTCCGAAGACCCCGGAACAGGCGGTCCAGATCGCCCTTGCGAACAACCCTGACATCGTCGCAGCCAGCCGCCAGGCGCAGGCGGCCGGATATGATGTGAATGTTGCGAGGGCGCTTCGCCTTCCGACTCTGTCGGCGGTCGGCAGCGGGACGTACGTCAACGAAATCGGCGGCCAGCTTGGCAACCTGCCAAGCACTGGCGGACAAACCAGCGTAGGCCTCAACGCGACCGTGCCCATCTATCAGGGCGGAGGAGCTGGGGCGCGCATTCGTGAAGCCCAGGCGATCGAGGGACAGACGCTGGAGCAGGCGGTTGGAACCGAGCGTTCCGTGGTCGCCCAAACCCGCTCCGCCTTCGCGGCCTACCAGGCCACCCAGGAGGCCATCTCATCGCAGGAGACCGCGGTCAAAGCGAACGAACTCGCGCTCGAAGGCGCCCGGGCGGAGCGCTCGGTCGGCACGCGCACGGTGCTTGACGTGCTCAACGCGGAGCAGGAGCTCCTGAATTCGCAGGTTTCCCTGGTGACTGCACGCAGGGATGCCTATGTCGCGGGCTTCCAGCTGTTGAACGCGATGGGCCAGGCGGAAGCTCGCGACCTCGGTCTCGATGGCGGCCCGCTCTACGATCCGCTTGGCAATTACCGCCGTGTGGCCGGCGACTGGAACGATTGGTCGAGCGATCCGCGCCACACGCCGGTCGCAACGCGAACGGTCACTCCGGCAGAGATGGGCACCGCACCCGCGACACCAGGGGTGACACCGCCGAAGCAATAGGCGAATATCCGCCGATGCAGCGTGAACCCTCGATGGAAGACATACTCGCCTCGATCAAGAAAGTGATCGCGGAGGAGAAGGAGCTTCGGACCGCCGTCGATGCGGTGGAGGAATCGTCGATTGAGGCTGCGCCCGAAGGCGACGACGTGCTTGAGCTGGACGAACCGATCGAAGCGCCGCCGGCGGCGAATCTGGGACCTCCTCTCCTCGATGAGGACAGGGCTGAGACGACGCGCCATTCGCTTGAGGAGCTTTCGACCCTCGCTGCGACGGTGCCGTCGCCTCCCGCCGTGAATCCGCTGGAGGATATGGTCCGCGAAATGCTCCGGCCAATCCTCAAGGAGTGGCTGGACGAGCATCTTCCAAACATCGTCAACGAGCATGTGAAGCGCGAGATTTCACGGATAACGGGACGTAAGCTTTAGCCGTTTTGCGCTTTGGCTCGGCTTTGCTACGCCAGGGCCATGACAAAACTTGCGCTCTACGCCGCCGCAGCAGCGGCTGCCCTCGCCGCTTCGCCTGCACTGTCGCGACCGATGACCGCCACCGACCTGCACATGATGCACAGGATGGGTGCGCCCGCCGTATCGCCGAACGGCCGCACGGCGGTCTTCACGCTAAGCGACACCGACCTCGCCGCGAACAAGCGTAACAACACGCTATATAGCCTGGACCTTTCACGCGCCGGCGCGGTTCCGCAGCTGATCGCGGGTGCAGAAAAGGGCCATGACGCCATGTACTCGGCGGACGGTGCTCTTTGGTTCATGATGCCGGTCGGCGACCATGACCAGATCTTCCGGATGGCCGCGGGCGGCGCACCGCAACAGGTGAGCAGCTTCAAGAGCGACATCTCGGGCTTCAAGGTTTCGGCAGCAGGCAATGCCATCGTCGTCTGGGCCGACCGCGCCGAGCGTTGCGACATGGTCGAGTGCCCAACCGTTGTGCCGGACGGAAAGGGAAGCGGCCGCACCTACGACCAACTCTTCGTTCGCCACTGGGATACCTGGGCCGAGCCTGGCGTCCGGTCGCGGCTCTATGCCTATGCGGTCACGGACGGCCAGATTCGCGAGCCCGGGCGGCGGATCAGCGCAGACCTGGAGGGCGACGCGCCGTCGAAGCCTTTCGGCGGCGGCGAGGAAATCAGCATCTCTCCGGACGGCAGCAGCGTCTTCTTCACCTTGAGGGAAGCGGGCCGCGACGAGGAGCTGTCGACCAATCTGGACATCTTCCAGGTGCCGACCAATCTCTCCGCGCGGCCGGTGAACCTCACCGATGCGAATGACGCGACAGACACGCTTCCGACGCTTTCACCGGACGGGAAGACCCTGGCCTATGCGGCAATGGCGCGTCCGCGCTACGAGTCCGATCGGCTCGTCGTTCAGCTTCGCGATGTCGCGACAGGCGTCACCCGTCCTCTCACTCAGAATTGGGATCGCTCGGTCAGCTCGATCGAATGGACTCCGGACGGGAAGTCCCTGCTCGTCACGGCCGGCGATACGCTCGAGGAGCCGGTGTTCCGTGTCGATGTCGCCAGCGGCGAGGTGACCCGCCTGACCAAGGACGGCCATTTCGCCAACGTCCGTGCGGTGGGGAACGGCACTGCAATCGCGACGATGAACAGCATCTTTGCGCCGGACGACCTGTATCGCGTCGATGCGAAGGGGCGAGCGATCCAGCTTACGGCCGTCAACAGGGCGCTGCTCGACCAGCTGGACCCGGTCACGTTGAAGAAATTCAGCTTCACCGGCGCAAACAACGATACGGTCTGGGGCTGGACGCTGAAGCCCGCAAGTGTCGCCCAGGTGTGTTCCACTGTCGAAGGGTGCCACAAGCCGCGTCTTCCGGTCTCGTTGCTCGTCCACGGCGGGCCGCAGGGTAGCTTCTCGAACAGCTGGTCGTATCGCTGGAACCCGAGACTGTTCACTGCGCCAGGGTATGCCGCGGTCTCGATCGATTTCCACGGGTCCACCGGTTACGGGCAGGCCTTCACGGACGCGATCAACAAGAATTGGGGCGGCTGGCCGCTTCTGGACCTCCAGCGCGGGCTCGATTTTGCGCTAAAGCAGGACATCATGCTCGACGGCGACCGTGCCTGCGCGCTCGGCGGTTCCTATGGCGGCTATATGATGAACTGGATCGAGGGCCAGTGGCCGGATCGATTCAAGTGCATCGTCCAGCATGACGGCGTCTTCGACGCACGCGCGATGGCTTACGAAACCGAAGAGCTATGGTTCGACGAATGGGAGCATGGCGGCCACGCCTATTACGAGACTCCGGCGGAATTCGAGAAGTGGAACCCGGTCAACTACGTACAGAACTGGAAGACTCCGCAGCTCGTGATCACCAGCGAGAAGGACTTCCGGATTCCCTACACCCAGGGCATTGCCGCATTCACCGCCCTCCAGCGGCGAAATGTGCCGTCCCGGTTGCTCATCTTCCCGGATGAGAATCACTGGGTCCTGAAGCCCAAGAACTCGATCCAATGGTACGACGAGGTTTTCGCTTGGGAGAAGCGCTGGCTCGGTCAGTGATCTAGACGAAGCCTGCGCGATTTGGTCGAGGCGGCAACGGCCGTTCTCGGCACCTGGCATTCGTGATACAAGCGGCGGGCCGAGCTCGGCGGCGGCCGTACAAGGGGGGACGCGATGCAGCGCATCGTACCGCTCCTCATTGGTGCAGGTTGGCTCGTCGGGCATAGCGACCCGGCGTTCTCGCAATCGATCAAACTTCCCAAATGTCACCAGCTGCAGATTTTCGCGCTGATGCAAATTCCCAACGCGCCGGTCCCGGACTTGCGCGGATGTCCTTCCAGCTTCGCGCTGCAGTTGCTGCAGAGCAAGGATTACCACGCAGCGACGAGACCCGACGAGACAGTCACGGGGATCAAGAAGGACATTGTCACCCAGCAAACCGAAAGCGACGGCGTTATCCTGCTAAGCGTGTCGCTTGGCGTTGGTTATCCGCCTCCTCCACCTCCACCTCCACCTCCGCCTCCGCCTCCGCCTCCGCCGCCTCCGCCTCCCCCGCCTCCGCCTCCCCCGCCTCCTCCTCCGCCGCCGCCGCCTCCGCCTCCACCGCCGCCACCTCCACCGCCGCCTCCGCCTCCGCCTCCACCTCCGCCTCCACCTCCTCCTCCGCCGCCGCCTCCTCCAGCGGTAGCTAGCTTCTCAATCGAGGCGCCGCCTGAGGTGCGCGAAGGCGACGACCTGGTCTTCACGATTCATCGCAGCGGCAAGGAGGAGCGCCCGCACAGCGTCGCAATCGGCTACAGCGGAGCCGGACTGCTCAATGCTCCCGTGGAATCGGTCGATTTCAGCGCAAGCTCCCGCAACGAAACGGTCACGCTCCACACCGCAGACGGCACCCCAGGCGACGGCGACCACATGTTAAGGATCGTGCTGAAGCCCGACCCACGTGCGACGGTCGGCAATCCCGGCTCGGCAGACATCATCGTTCGGGACGACGAGGTCGTACCGGATGATACGACACCTCCGCCTATCGCTGAGCCGACAAGCTACACGGTCGATCCGCCTGAGGCGGTGGGCCGCGGAGCACCTCTCTTGTTTACGGTCGTGCGCCACGGCCCCGTGACCGGCACATCGCCAAGCTATCGACTCGTCCAGCAAGGCTGGGCAATCCCTGACGACTGGCAGCAACTCGCCTTCGAAAACGGCGACCGCACGGAGCTCAACCTCCCAGCCAACTACGATCCATGCGGGGAACCGCCGACGCTCCTCATCCGCAGCGAGGGCAATGCAACGTTGGTCACCGCCGCCAATTTCTCCGGTGGTCTACCGAACCAGTGCAAGCCGGGGCTTCTCGAATGGCTGCATGAAAATGCGCCATGGTGGCCCATTCCCGCCGGCGTCGTCGTTCTTGGCACCCTCGGTTACTATGTCCGAAAGTATATTCCGTGGCCTAAGCCGAGGCTTTACGCGACGTCCGGCATGGAGGCTGACCCAGAGCCGGTGGCCTTCAAGGGCTCCGCTTTGCCCGGCTGGCCGAAATTCTCGACCGATGTGGAAATCGAGTGGGAAGAGCCGATCCCGCCCGACCCCCTGCCGATTAGGGAGGCAGACGATGGATAATTCACTGCACCTGCGCCTGGAAGAAATGCCGAGCAGAGAAGCACTGGAGGATAAGAAGCGGGAGATCCAGGACGAGCTGGTGAAGGAAGGGTCTCGCATCGCGAACCTCCATTGGGGGCTTGCGCGCGACACCGCGCTTGCCGGCCTCAGGGACTGCCTCGACAAGCTCGATCCGATCGAATGCTTCGCAAAAGTGTGGGGGACCGCAACCAAGCTCCGCGAACTTGCGCGCGCCACGGCCAATGATCCCGAGGCGACAAAGGACTTGGCGCTCGGCGAGCATCCGCTGAGCGTCACACTTCACCCGGTGGTGACGATCCACTGCGATCCGATCGCGCTGCCGCCGCTTCGCTTCACTCTTGTGCTGAAGGCCGCTGTCGAATCCGCGATACTCATCGTGCGCGGCGGCAAGCTCCACTCAATCGAAGGCGGGCGGATGAAGCCGTCGGCGACCCTCAGCTACGGAGATCGTGAGTTGCGGCACTTCGATTGCGACCCAATCGATATCAAGCCGCCGCATGTCTTTGCGGATGGCGGACTCAATATTCCGTTGTGATCGCGCGCTAGAGGACTTTCGCCAGGATCTCGCCGAGCCGCACGCAGCCTGCTTCGTCCTCCTGGGTGAAGCGCGCCGTGTTGGGGCTGTCGATGTCGAGGACTCCGAGCAGCTCGCCGTCGCGCATCAGTGGGACCACAATCTCGCTCGCTGATGCGCTATCGCAGGCAATGTGGCCGGGGAAGCCGTTGACGTCCTCCACCCGCTGAACCTGCCGCGTCTGCGCCGCAACGCCGCAGACTCCGTCGCCGAACTTGATTCGAATGCATGCCGGCCGCCCCTGGAACGGCCCGAGGACGAGCTCCCCGCCGAAATTCCGATAGAAACCGACCCAGTTCACGTCCGGCAGGCTTTCGAAAATCAAAGCCGAAGCGTTCGCCATGTTGGCAACCGAATCGCTTTCCCCGGCCACCAGGCGTTCGAGCGCGGAGGCGAGATCGCGATAGAGCGTCGGCGTGTCGGCTGCAGCGATCTTGAAGTCGTACATCAGTCGTAGCTCACTCTTCCGCGCGAGCGCTTGACCGCGCTTCGCTGTTTCTTCGCATCCACGCGCTTTGCCTTTGCGGCCCGGCTGGGGCGCGTCGGTTTGCGCTTGGCCTGGACGATATGGGCGTCGGCAATCATTTCCGCCAGCCGTCGCCGGGCATCTTCGCGATTGGCCTCCTGGGTGCGGAAGCGCCGGGCGGTGATCAGCAAATCGCCGCCGCTGGTCATTCGCGATCCCGCGATCTGCTTCAGCCGTTCATAAGCATGAGGCGCCAGACCTAGCCTGAAGACGTCCACCCGAAGCTGCACCGCGGTCGCGACCTTGTTGACGTTCTGGCCCCCTGGCCCGGTCGCTGCGAGGAAGGTCTCGCTCAAAGCGTCTTCAGGTATCTCGACGTCCTCAGAACGCATTGCCCCAATCCCCGAACCGCTCCGGGAGCGGCGCCGTCACATCGATAGCCGCCTTTTTCTCTCTGGGCACGACCAGGCGAAACGCGTGCAGCAGCATGCCATCGCCGCCTGTCCCGTAAATGGGGTCCCCGATGATCGGCGCATCCAGACCATATCGCGCGTGCGCGCGTATCTGGTGCGTGCGTCCGGTCTCCGGCCGAAATTCGACGAGTGTCCTCCCGGCTGCAACCGTAAGCGCCCGCCAGTTCGTCCGCGCGGACTTGCCACCTTCGTCGGGCACCATCCTCCAGCCCTCTTCGGCCGAGGAAATCTTAACCAGCGGAAGGTCGATCAATCCCTCGCCGCCGATCTCGCCGTCGACAACCGCAAGATAGAATTTCTCCACCTTGCCGCTCTCAAAAGACTGCGCGAACGCCGCTCTGGACTTGGGATTGCGCGCGAGAAGAAGGCATCCCGACGTGTCGCGGTCGAGGCGATGGACCGGCGCCGGCGAACGGTGAAAGCCGAACTTCAACTCGTCCGCCAAGCCGGCGACGCTCTCTCCTCCAGCCCTCGGCTCGTCAACGGGAAGGCCCGCCGGCTTGTCGAGGACGATCGCTTCCCCGTCGATGAAGAGGACGCGGTCGCCGAGGCTTTGTTGGACCGTTTTGGACAGGGAAATTGGAGCCTCTCCTTGAGCGCGCGCGTTGGCGCTGTGGACCAATCTGTGACTCCTTCGCAACGAATCAAAGGATTCCAGCCTGTTACGCTTTATTAACCTTTTGCCTTCATCCCTCACATGGTTAATGGACGCTTCAAGGCCGTTAAGAGCGAGTTACGCTTCTGGCCGCGAACGGGGGGACCAGCAATGCGCGTACTGCTGATCGAAGACGAGCCGACAACGGCCCAGAGCATCGAGCTGATGCTTGGGACGGAAGGCTTCAATGTCTACACGACCGACCTGGGCGAGGAAGGCCTCGATCTCGGTAAGCTATACGACTACGACATCATCCTTCTCGACCTGAACCTCCCGGACATGCACGGCTATGACGTGCTGAAGAAGCTTCGGAATTCCAAGGTCACTACGCCGGTGCTGATCCTCTCGGGCATTGGCGAAATGGACAGCAAGGTCCGCGCTCTCGGCTTCGGTGCCGACGATTATGTGACCAAGCCTTTCCACCGCGACGAGCTGGTTGCCCGCATCCACGCCATCGTCCGCCGTTCGAAGGGTCATAGCCAATCGGTCATCCGCACCGGCAAGCTCGCCGTGAACCTCGACGCCAAGACGGTCGAAGTCGACGGTGCCCGGGTGCACCTGACCGGCAAGGAATATGCGATGCTGGAGCTGCTTTCGCTCCGCAAGGGCACGACGCTGACCAAGGAAATGTTCCTGAACCACCTTTACGGCGGGATGGACGAGCCCGAGCTCAAGATCATCGACGTCTTCATCTGCAAGCTTCGCAAGAAGCTGAGCCTCGCCTGCGGGGGCGCCAATTATATCGAAACCGTTTGGGGACGCGGCTATGTGCTTCGCGATCCCGAAGAGGCGAGCGAGCCACTGCCCGAGGCGGCAGTAGCGTAAACGAATTCAGATCAGGGGTGGGAAAAGGCGGGGCGGAAGCTCCGCCTTTTTTTATGCGTCGATCGTCAATCGATGCCGGTTCCGGCGGAACGGAAGCTCGACCGCGGCCGGTGCGGCCTCCTCCGCCTCCTCCTCGTCCATCCGCCGCCAGCCATCCCGTCCAAGCCGTTCGAGCGGCCGGAAGCGCGTTTTATAATCCATCCGCTTCGACCCCTCGACCCAATAGCCGAGGTAGACGTAGGGCAGACCGGCACGTGCGGCGCGGACGATATGATCGAGGATGATGAAGGTGCCGAGGCCGTTGCGCGATCCGGGGCCTGCATCGAAGAAGCTGTAAATCATCGAAAGCCCGTCATTCTGCTGGTCGGAGAGGCAGCAGCCGACCAGCTTGCCCGGCCGCCCGTTCTTCGAGGGCTCGCGATATTCGATCATGTAGGTTCGGACCGGAGTCTGCTCGACCATGTCGGCGAAGTCCGTCGAGTCCATCTCCGCCATTCCGCCGCCAGGGTGGCGCGCCGCCAGATAGCGGCGAAGGAGGGCATATTGCTCCTCCGTCGTCCACGGCTTGCAAGCGATCACTTCCAGGTCCGCATGCCTGCGAAGAAGCTTGCGCTGGGTTGCGCTCGCCTGAAATTCCGATGCGATCACCCTGACGGAGACGCAGGCGGTACAATCGATGCAGCTTGGCCGATAGGCGACCGACTGGCTCCGGCGGAACCCGATTCGTCCGAGCGCCTCATTCAACTCGCTGGCGTTGCGTCCAGAAAGTTCGGTGAACACCTTTCGCTCGACCTTCCCGGCGAGATACGGGCACGGCGATGGGTTCGTGACGAAGAACTTGGGAAAGCGGAACGGTGCGCTCATGGTTACGCCGCTGTTTATGCGACTGGTAAACGCAGTTGAAAAGAGTTGGTGGCGGCGCGGACTGCTCAGCCTGCCTCATCTGTCCCGGATCAGGACGAATGCTTAGTCGAGCGAGGCCCGGTCGACATGGAATCCGGCGGCTTCCAGCATCTTCTGGACCTTGTCGATTGCCGCTGCATCGCGCGCCTCGCATTCGACCTCGATGACGGTGTCCTTGGCCGGAAGCGCGGTGAAGATCCGGCTGTGGCGGATTTCGATGATGTTGACGCCGGCTTCAAAGAACTGGGCGGTGATCTTGGCGAGCGCGCCGGGCTGATCCTGGGCGGCGACTCGAAGCCGCGCGATGCGTCCCTGCCGCACCAGGTCTCGAACCAGGACGTTGGCGAGAAGGTGCGTGTCGATATTGCCGCCGCACAAAAGCGTGGCGACCTTCTTGCCCTTGTAACGGTCCGGGTCGGACAGCATGGCGGCGAGGCCGGCAGCGCCCGCCCCTTCTACGACCGTCTTCTCGATTCCGACGAGCATCGCGACGGCGCGCTCAAGGTCACGTTCGGCGACAAGCACGACGTCGTTCACGTGATCCTTGAGGATATGCGATGTCAGCTCGCCTGGCTGCTTGACTGCGATTCCCTCCGCCAAAGTGTCGCCGCCAAGCGGCAGGTGGCACCCCTCGATCGCGCACTTCATCGATGGATAGAGCTCAGCCTCGACCCCGATCAGATCGATGCCAGGCTTCAGCGCGCGAGCGGCAATCGAAACTCCGGACATAAGCCCGCCGCCGCCGATCGGTACGACGATCGTGTCGAGGTCCGGCACGTCCTCAAGCATCTCGATGCCAACCGTCCCGGCACCGGCGATGATCTGCGGATCGTCGAACGGATGGACGAAGACATAGCCCTTCTCGAGCGCCAGCTCGCGCGCCTTTGCGTAGGCATCGTCGAACATGTCGCCGTGAAGCACGACGGTTGCGCCATGGCTCTCGGTCTGCGTCACCTTAACCGTCGGCGTCGAAGCCGGCATGACAATGGTCGCGGGGATTCCGAGCCGCTTCGCGTGGTAGGCGACCGCTTGGGAATGATTGCCGGCGGAGGCGGCAATAACACCGCGGGCTCTCTCCTCTTCGGACAGCTGGAGCAGCTTGTTGAGGGCCCCGCGCTCCTTGTAGGCCGAAGTGAACTGCAGGTTTTCGAACTTGAGCCAGACCTCGGCGCCGATAAGCTGCGAGAGCGTACGGCTCATCAGCATTGGCGTGCGCACGACGGCGCCACTGATGCGCTCGGCTGCGGCGCGAATGTCTTCGATGGTCGGCGGCTGCATCATCACGGCGCGGAGGCCTAGCCGTTCACTTGGGCGGCGACAATGCTATGCCCACGCGCCATGAAAACACCAATCCTCGCGCTCGTTGGAGCGCTCCTCGCGTCACCCGCTTCCGCGGACACGCTGGTCCAGAACGTGAACGGCATTCAAGTGGGTGCGGATGGAAATCTCCAGCACTTCAATGCCCTCGTAATCGGCGACGACGGCAAGGTCCGGCAGGTCCTCGCTCGCGCGGAGCTGGTGCGGCTGGCCGGCATTACGAACAGCGTGGACGGGGGAGGCAAGACGCTTCTGCCCGGCCTGATCGATGCGCATGGGCATGTCCTCGGACTCGGCTTTTCCGCGCTCCAGCTCGATCTTGTCGGCACCAGCTCGCTTCAGGACCTGCAGCAGCGGTTGAAGGATTATGCAGCGGCTCATCAGGATACGCGGTGGATTGTCGGCCGCGGCTGGAACCAGGAACAATGGCCGGTGAAGAACTTTCCGACCGCGGCCGACCTCGACAGCATCGTTCCCGACCGGCCGGTCGTGCTGGAGCGGGTGGACGGCCATGCGGTCGTCGCCAACAGCGCGGCGATGAAGGCTGCAGGCGTTTCGGCCTCAACTCCGGCGCCTCCGGGCGGGCGGATCGAGAACGGCCTCTTTGTCGACAATGCGATCGAGCTTGTGACGAAGGCGGTGCCGACGCCGACGCCAGCCGAATTCGACCAGGCGCTGGCCAAGGCGCAGGAAATCCTGCTCACCTATGGGGTGACGGGCGTCGGCTCGATGAGCACCGCGCTCGAAGACTGGCATGCGATGAAGCGGTCAGGAGATGCGGGCACGTTGCAGGTCCGCTTCATGGTCTATGCGGACGAGCTGAAGCTGCTCCCTGAAGTCCCACACCCGACCGAGTGGCTTTACGGCGACCGGCTTCGGATGGTCGGAATCAAATTCTATGCAGACGGAGCGCTCGGGTCACGCGGCGCTTGGCTGAAGAAGCCTTATGCGGACAAGCCCGATACCACTGGGCTTCAGTTCCACTCCGACGCCGAGATGCTCAAGCTTGCTGACACGGCGGCGGCGAAGGGTTTCCAGATTGCCACGCACGCGATTGGCGACGCAGCGAATGCGCAGGTCATTTCCACCTACGAGCAAATGTCGAAAAGGTACGGCGCGAACCGCCGCTGGCGGATCGAGCATTTCCAGGTCGTGGATCCCGCCGACATCCCGCGGCTGAAGCCCGCCGGGATTATCGCTTCTATGCAGCCCACCCACCAGACGAGCGATCGGCTGATGGCCGAGAAGAGACTTGGGCCGGATCGGCTGAAGGGCGCTTATGCGTGGCAAACCGTCGAGAAGTTTGGAATTCCTCTGGCGTTCGGAACCGACTTCCCGGTGGAGTCGCCGAATCCGTTCCCCGGCTTGTCCGCTGCGATCAGCCGGCAGGACTTGCAGGGCCAGCCGCCTGGAGGTTGGATTCCATCGGAGCGCCTCAGCTTCGCGCAGGCTCTGGCCGCCTATACGCGCGGTGCGGCCTACGCGGGGTTCGCGGAGGACAGGATCGGGTCGCTCGAACCCGGCAAGTGGGCGGACTTCGTCCTCGTCGACCGCGACCCGAGTAACGCCGACCAGCTGTCGCGTGGCCGCACGCAAGTCCTGCAGACGTGGATCGGCGGCAAGAAGGTGTGGGAACGTGCCCCTAACGCCGCTGCGCCTGAGCGCGGGAGATAAGCGTACCCGGCGTCAGGACCTGAGGCAGCTCTTCCGGCTGCGCGGCACCGGGCCGATACCAGAGATAGAGCGGCACGCCGGCTCGCCCCCGGCTTTCCAGGAAACGCGTGATCTCCGGATCGCCGTTGGTCCAGTCGCCCGCATAAACTTCGACACCAGCAACCTTGAAGGCGTCGCGGACCTCGCGGCGGTCGATCGCCGCCGCCTCATTGACCTTGCAGGTCAGGCACCAATCGGCCGTGAAATAAACCAAGATGGGATGGCCCTTCCCAAGCTCGCGGTGCACCACCTCGTCATTCCAGGTTCGAGCGCCTTCGACGCCATGTGAAGCCGCAGGCCGCTCCGGCATCGCCCAAACGGCAGCCACCGCGACTGCCACTGCCGCTACGCTCGCGGCATAACCGGTCTGCTTGCCCTTGCGCTGGAGCAGGCCCGCACCGGCCAACATGAGCGCTGCGACAATGGCTGCCGCGAGCCCGATCTCGAGGGCTGTCGAGCCTCCGATGCGCCACAACAGCCAGAGACAGGCAACCGCCGTCGCCCCCATCGGTATCGCAAGAAAACGCTGCAACCTCGCCATCCAGCGCCCCGGCGATGGAAGCCTTCGCCTCAGGCGCGGGATGAACGCGACCGCCACGAACGGCAGCGCAAGTCCGAACCCGAGCGAGGCAAAGACAAGAATCGATCCGGCTGCGGGGAGTAGCAGCGCAGTTCCCAGCGCGGCTCCAAGGAAGGGCCCTGAGCAGGGCGTCGCAACGAATGCCGCGAGGGCGCCTGTGCCGAAGCTGTCGCTTGGCAGAGCGGATCGGGCAACCACCGGTAGCTCGAACAGCCCGAGCAGGTTCAGGGTGATTCCCGTCGCCAGTAGCAGCAGCACGAGGATGGTCCGCGCATCTTGCAGTTGAAACGCCCATCCGGCCGCGCTTCCTCCTGCACGCAGTGCGAGAAGTGCGACGCCGAGCGCGGCCGTCCCGAGCACGGCACCCAGAGCATAAGCCAGCGCGTCGCGCCTCGCTTCGCTTTCCTCGCCGCCGCTCTTGGCGAGATGGAGCGCCTTCAACGCGAGGATCGGGAATACGCAGGGCATGAGATTCAAGAGGATGCCGCCCGCGATCGCTCCGATCATGGCCCAAAGCAGAGCTCCGCTGCCTGGCCGACCGATCGGCGCGCCGCCTTCAGGTACCCCGCCCCGCACGGCATCGATTTCAAGCCCCTGGCCGTCGCCCAGCGAAAGCACTCCCGGAAGGCGCTGGGGTTCCCCTTTGCGCCTCGGGAGCTCCGCGATCAGCAGGTCGCCCTTGCGGCTGAAACGCTGCTCGCCTGCATAATCCACGGCGCCGTCGCTTGCTGGATAGACGTATGGACTCTCGACCTTCACATCGCGCGGGAGCGGGATTCCTAGCCGGATGCTGTCGCCGGAAAGCTGGAAATGCGCAGCGCCGGCAAGCGGCTTGGGAAGTTTTCGCCGCCACTGGTCGAACAGAGCGCGGTTCGGAGTACCGGCCCCCACCGGCATGTCGATGGAAAGCTCGCCGCTTTCCGGGACGCACACCTTGTCCGTGCAGGCGAGCCAGTTGGCGGTTGCGCGGATGGGGACGATCCCCCTCGCGCCTTCGGGTGCCTTCACTCGTACGAGCACGGCATAGTCCTGCTCGTAGACGTAGTTCATCAGTCCCACGATCGTCAGCCGTGTAGGCACCGGATATCGGAGCGGGCCGGCGGACCAGCCGGGCGGAAGCTTCCATTCCACCTTCATCGGCAGGCCTGCATCGCCCGGATTGAGCCAATAGCCATGCCAGCCGGGCTTCATGTGCATGACGATAGCGAGATCGACTTCGCCTCCGGCAGGCGCCGGTCCCTCGCCTACCAACTGCGGGTCGATCCCTCGCGCATTCGCAAGACCCGGCAGGAGCAGGAACAGCAGGAGGACCAGCAATCGTCGCATGCGAGAGCGGCTAATCGTTCGGCCGATGAACGTCGAGCCTGAAAGGGCGAGTGGCCGATTGCCGGTTCTTCGGGGCAATGATATTAGGATGCCCGGGGCTGTTGGGCATTCGTGAGGTCTCTCCGATGCAGAGGAGCCTTGTCATGCGCGCTACCCTTGCGGCGTCCGTCGCGCTTTTCGTTGCAGCAATTCCAACCAGCGCCGTTCTCGCCGATCGTCCGAACGGCGGGGCGATGAACAGCCCAAGCGCAACCGCGCCTGACTTCGACGCGGCCGCCGAATATCGACACGGGCTCGACGCGCTCAAGGCCCACAAGTTCGACTCGGCCCGAAAATCCTTCGCCCAAGTCCTGAGCGTCGCCCCTGGCGATGCCAACGCGAACTTCCTCGCCGGGCTAGCGGATGCGGGTCTCAATGACTTCCGCTCTGCGGCGAAACATTATGAGCGCGCCGTTCGAGCCGACAAGAAGCTCGTGCAGGCCCACCAGGAGCTTGGCGTGACCTACGTCAAGCTGGGCGACCTTCCGAAGGCGCAAGCGACACTTGGCAATCTCCAGAAACTCAACGAAGCGTGCAAGGGGACCTGCAAGGAAGCGTCCGAAATCAAATCGGCGATCGACGCGGTCCAGGCTGCTATCGGCCAGCAGCACGCCGAGCTTCGGACCGATCCGCCGTTGCTGTTCGCCAGCGCGGGCGCGGGCGACGCGGCCTATCTGGAGGCGGTGGGCCTGATAAACGAACATCGCTACGACGACGCGATTGCCGCTCTCGAGCAGGCCCGCGCAAGCTTCGGCGCCCATCCAGACATCCTTACGTATCTCGGTTTCGCGAACCGCAAGATGCATCGCTACTCGGTTGCCGAAGGCTATTATCGGGAGGCGCTGGCGGTTGCGCCCAATCACAAGGCGGCGACCGAATATTATGGCGAGTTGATGATCGAGCGCGGCGACATGGCCGGCGCGAAAAGGATGCTCGCCAAGCTCGATTCCCTGTGCACCTTCGGTTGCGCGGAAGCCCAAGATTTGAGGCGATGGATACAGGCCAAGGGCGCGCCCGCGTCCTGATCGCCGCTACGGCGTTCCACATCTGCGGGGCCGCCGTCCAGTCGCAGCTGCCGCTTCGCGAAGCGCGCTGGTCGCAAGCTGCCGATCTCGCGTCCGATCTCACGCATCAGCCCACGGAATGCTTCGCGTGGCCGAAAGACAGAGCCATGCGCACTTCAGCCGAGATCGGGCGAGTGATGTTCCGCGCACCACTGCTGCTTGGAGGACAGGCTGCAAGAGCGGGCCTGAGCTGCTCAAGCTGTCACCGCAATGGCCGGACCAACCTAAATTTTCACTTCCCGGGCATTTCCGGCGAGCCCGGAACCGCCGACGTTACAGCGTCGATCATGAGCGAGCATCGGGGCGACGGGATCTTCAATCCCAAGCCGATCCCCGATCTTGGCGGCGATGCGTCAAAGCTGAAGGTGAAAGGGACTCCGAAGCTTCGCGAGTTCATCCATGGGCTGATCACGCAGGAGTTCGACGGACCCGAGCCTGCGCCGGCCGTGCTCGACGGGCTCGTCGCCTATGTCAGTGCGATCTCGCCAGAGGCGTGTCGAGCGCCAGCACAGCGGCCGATCACGCTCGAATCACTGCTTGATGTGGTCGACGATGCGACGCGGCTTGCGGAACAAAGCTACAAGTCAGGCGACAGGGCTACCGGGCGCGCACTAATTGGCGCCGCGCGATCGACGCTGGGCGCGATCGACGAACGATTCCAGCTTCAGGGCGGCGAGCAAAGCCGTGCGTTGCTGCGGAATGCGGATAGCGAGCTGAAGCAGGTCGAGCTTGCGGACTCGATCTCCCCGGCGAAGTTCGCCGCGTGGCGCGAAAGCTGGCTGAAGCGGAAGGCGGAACTTCGCGCCGCGGAACTGCGCTCGCTCTTCTCCCAAAGCGTGCTGCAGCGAGCGATCGGCTCTCGCTAGTCGAGGTTCGGCCTAAGCCAGCGCTCCGCTTGCTCCACCGATACGCCGCGCCGCGCGGAATAATCCTCGAGTTGATCACGTCCTATGCGCGCAACGCCGAAATACTGGCTGTCGCGGTGCCCGAAATAGAATCCGCTGACCGCTGACGTCGGAAGCATCGCGAAATTCTCGGTCAGCGTAACCTCTCCCGGATTCTCGCCGAGCATCTTGAAAAGGAGCGGCTTCAGGCTGTGATCCGGGCACGCGGGGTATCCGGGCGCCGGCCGGATCCCTTCATATTTCTCGCGGATCAGCTGCGCGTTCGACAGATGCTCGTCGGCGTAGCCCCAAAGGCGGTTACGGACTTCCGCATGAAGCACCTCCGCAAAACTTTCGGCCAGCCGGTCTGCGAGCGCCTTCAGAAGGATGTCGTCATAATCGTTGACGGTCTCCTTGAACCGTTCGAGGTGCGGCTCGAGCCCGTGGATCCCAAGCGCGAATCCGCCAATCCAGTCTTCGCCCTCAGGATTGATGAAGTCCGCCAGGCACATGTTCGAGCGTCCCTCGCGCTTCTTCACCTGCTGGCGGAGCATCGGTAGGCGAGCCCAGTCATTGCCGGCAAGAACGAGGATGTCGTCGCCCTCGCGCTTGCAGCGCCACAGGCCCACCGTCGCCTTCGGAGTCACCCAACGTTCGGCGATGATCTGGTCGAGCATTGCCTGCGCATCGTTGAAAAGGCTCGTTGCGCTCTCGCCGACCACCGGATCGTCGAGGATCGCCGGATAGGTGCCGGCAAGCTCCCACGCGCGGAAGAACGGCGTCCAGTCGATCGATGCGCGAAGATCCTTCAGCGGCCAGTCGCCGAAGTGGCGGAGGCCGGGATATTGGGGCGCGGGCGCCTGTCCGGCCGGGTCGAACGGGAAGGCATTGGCGCGCGCCTCGTCCAGCGTCGACAGCTCGCTCTGGCCGCTCCGCTCGCGCGACTTGCGGAGCTTGTCGTAATCGTCCGCAGTGTTGGCGATCAGCGGCTCGCGCTGGGTATCGGATACGATAGCGGAGGCAACGCCGACCGCGCGGCTTGCGTCGAGCACATGGATGACGGGGCCTTCATAGGCCGGATCGATCCGGAGCGCAGTGTGCGCCTTGCTCGTTGTCGCGCCGCCGATGAGGAGCGGGGTGCTGAGGCCGAGGCGCTGCATCTCACCAGCAACCGTCACCATTTCGTCCAGCGACGGAGTGATCAGTCCCGAAAGACCGATCATGTCGGCGTTGTTGTCATTGGCGGATTTCAAGATGTCCTGCCACGGCACCATGACGCCGAGGTCGATGACCTCGAAGCCATTACACTGGAGCACCACGCCGACGATGTTCTTGCCGATGTCGTGAACGTCGCCTTTGACGGTCGCCATGACGACCTTGCCCTTGCCCTGGGTGGCGCCGGTGCGCTCCTTTTCCGCCTCGATGAAGGGAATGAGGTGAGCGACCGCCTTCTTCATGACGCGCGCGGATTTCACGACCTGCGGAAGGAACATCTTGCCCGAGCCGAACAGGTCGCCGACGACGTTCATCCCGTCCATCAGAGGCCCTTCGATAACCTCGATCGGGCGATCGAACTGAAGCCGCGCTTCCTCGGTGTCGTCTATAATGTCGGCGTCGATGCCCTTCACAAGCGCGTAGGAGAGCCGCTCGGCGACCGGTAGCGACCGCCATTCGGCGGCTGCTTTTTCCGCGGCGACGTCTGTGCCCTTGTACTTCTCGGCAAGCTCGACCAGCCGCTCCGTCGAGTCCTCGCGGCGGTCGAGAATGACGTCCTCGCAGGCATCGCGAAGCTCGGCATCGATGTCGTCGTAGATGTCTAACTGGCCGGCATTGACGATGCCCATGTCCATGCCCGCGGGGATGGCGTGATAAAGGAACACGCTGTGCATCGCGCGGCGGACGGGCTCGTTGCCCCGAAACGAGAAACTGAGGTTGGAAAGACCGCCCGAGATGTGAACGCCGGGGCAGCGGGCGCGGATCTCGCTCGTCGCCTCGATGAAGTCGAGCGCGTAGCGGCGATGCTCCTCGATCCCGGTCGCGACCGCGAAGATGTTCGGGTCGAAGATGATATCGTTAGGGTCGGTGCCGTCCTCGACGAGCAGCTTGTAAGCGCGCTCGCAGATCTCGATCTTGCGCTCCTTGGTGTCGGCCTGACCGACTTCGTCGAACGCCATGACTACGACGGCCGCGCCGTAAGCCCGGCATTTGCGGGCAAGCTCGAGGAAGGGGCCCTCGCCTTCCTTCATGCTGATCGAATTGACGATCGGCTTGCCCGACACGCACTTCAGGCCGGCCTCGATCACCGTCCACTTGGAGCTGTCGATCATCACCGGAACGCGCGCGATGTCGGGCTCGGCGGCGATGCGCTTCAGGAAAATCGTCATCGCCTGCTCTGAATCGAGCAGCGCCTCGTCCATGTTGACGTCGATGATCTGCGCGCCGTTCTCGACCTGCTGTCGAGCAACCTCGACCGCCGCGTCAAAGTCGTCGGCCAAGACCAGCTTCTTGAATTTTGCCGACCCGGTAACGTTCGTCCGTTCCCCGACATTGACGAAGCGCGCGCCCGCGGCGGCGGGGTTCACGTCCGATTCGGCAATCGCTTCAGCAACCTTGTTCACGCCGCGATCACCATCGGCTCGAGGCCCGCAAGAAGCGTCTGGTTTCGCGCCGACGGGATTCTTCTCGGCGGTTGCCCCGAAGCCGTCGCGGCGATGGCCGCGATATGCGCAGGGGTGGTTCCGCAGCAACCGCCGATCACGTTGACGAGCCCGTCGCGAACCCATTCCCCGACCTGCGCCGCAGTCTCCGCCGCTACCTCGTCATATTCGCCAAGCTCGTTCGGAAGGCCGGCATTGGGATAGGCCATGATCAGCGTGTCGGCGGTTGCCGACAGGGCCGCGAGATGCGGCCGAAGCTGAGCTGCTCCGAACGAGCAATTGAGACCGATTGTGAGCGGCTTCGCATGCTTGACGCTGGCCCAGAAGGCCTCGACGGTGTGCCCGGAAAGGTTGCGGCCGGACAGGTCGGTCAGGGTCATCGACAGCATCAGCGGAAGCTCGCGGCCGAGCGCCTGTTCCGCCTCGAGCGTCGCCATGATGGCCGCCTTGGCGTTCAGAGTGTCGAACACGGTTTCGATCAGGATGAAGTCGACCCCGCCCTCGACCAGCGCATCAGCCTGCTCGCGATAAACCGCCTTAACCTCATCGAAATCGACCTCGCGAAATCCAGGATCGTTCACGTCGGGCGAGAGGGACAGCGTCTTGTTGGTCGGACCCATGGCGCCTGCAACCCAGCGGGGCCGCCCATCCAACGCCGAAAAACGGTCGGCGACTTCCCGGATGGTGCGTGCCGCCGCCCGGTTCATATCTCCCACTAGCTCTTCGACGCCGTAATCGGCCTGGCTGATGCGATTGGCATTGAACGTATTGGTTGCGAGGACTTCCGCGCCCGCCTCGGCGAAGCGCTCGCAAATGCCGCGAACGACGTCCGGCTGCGTGAGGTTCAGGAGGTCGTTGTTGCCTTTTTGGTCCTTCAACAGGTCCAGGCCTCCGCAATAAGCGTCGGCGGCGAGCTTCTCGGCCTGGATGCCGGTGCCGTACGGTCCGTCTTTGATCAGGATCCGGTTCGCCGCTTCGGCTCTGAACAGTGCGGCGTTACTCACTTTGGTCTTACTCCAAGCAGGTGACAGATCGCGTAGCTGAGTTCCGCGCGATTGAGCGTGTAGAAGTGGAAGCAGCGGACGCCGCCCGCGTAGAGCTGGCCGCAAAGCTCCGCGGCGACGGTGGCGGCAATGAGCTGCCGCGCTGCAGGAAGCTCGTCGAGTCCCTCGAACAGCTCGTCCAGCCACTTCGGGATCGATGCGCCGCAGGTCTGCGCGAAGCGGCGCGTCGTTGCGACGTTCGAAACCGGGAGGATTCCGGGAACGATCTCAACCTTGATGCCGGCCGCCGCCGCCTCATCGCGGAAGCGGAAGAAGCAGTCGGCGGAGAAGAAGAATTGGGTGATCGCCCGGTCGGCGCCCGCATCCACCTTCCGCCGCAAATTCTCCAGGTCGAACCCCCGCGACGAAGAGTCCGGATGGATTTCCGGGTAGGCCGCGACGGAGATATCGAAGGGCGCCACTTTCTTCAGGCCCGCGACGAGTTCGCAAGCGTCGCGATAGCCTTCGACATGAGGCTGGTACTTCGTTCCCGCCTCGGGCGGATCCCCGCGAAGCGCGACGATGTTACGAACGCCCAGCTCCCAATAGTCGCGAGCAATGCTGTCTATCTCGTCGCGGCTCGCGCCGACGCAAGTAAGGTGAGCGGCCGGCGTCAGGCCGGTTTCCTTCAGGATGCGATCCACGGTCGCGTGCGTACGCTCGCGCGTCGATCCGCCGGCGCCGTAGGTCACGGAGACGAAGCGCGGATGAAGCGGCTCCAGGGTTTTGATCGACTCCCAGAGCGTGTCCGCCATCTTGTCCGTCTTCGGCGGGAAGAATTCGAAGCTGACGTCTATGTCGCCACGCGCCTGCGCGAACAGCGGCTCACGGTAGTTCAATTGTTCGAGCGCGTTCACGCGGCCTTCCTCCTGCGGACGTCCGCCTTCGAGCCGCGCCAGATGGTGACGGTCAGCTCGCCGCCTTCCAGATGTTCGATATGGTCGATCCTCATTTTTGCGGCTGCGAACCAGCCCTCCATGACCTCATCTGCGAACCCGAGGCGAAGGTGCGCGTCGCTGGTCCGGAGATCTTCTCGTTCATGCGCGGCGAAATCCACGACCAGCAGCGTACCGCCAGGAGCAAGCACGCGCGCCGCCTCGGCGATCGCGTCCGCCGGCGCGTGCGCATAGTGAAGCACCTGGTGGATGATGACGCAGTCCGCGCAATCGTCGCGAAGCGGAAGCGCGTACATGTCGCCTTGGCGAAGGCTCGAGCGGACGCCCGCGGACTCCAGCTTCACGCGCGCAAGCCGAAGCATCTCCGACGAGCGGTCGATCCCGATCGCTTCTTCGGCGCGTGGACCGAACAGCTCGATCATTCGGCCGGTCCCCGTTCCGATGTCGACGAGCGTCCCCAGACTGCGCCCTTCGAGAGCGCGGGCGACCGCGCGTTCCACGTCAGCTTCCGCGACATGGAGGGAGCGGATGGAGTCCCAGATTTGCGCGTGCGCGGCGAAATAACGCTGGGCAGCTTCGGCGCGATCGGAACGAACGGCATCGAGCCGCGCGGAATCCTGGTCGAACACGCGAAGGCTGGCGTCGTCAGTCCATTGCCGGATCAGGCTGAGGAGCGGCTCGGTCCGATCCGCGTCGGCAAGAGCCAGGAAAACCCAGCTTCCTTCCTTGCGGCGTTCGAGGATTCCCGCGTCGGTCAGGATGCGCACGTGCCTCGAAACGCGCGGCTGGCTCTGGTTAAGCAGCTGCGCCACCTCGCCGACTGAAAGCTCCATGCGCGCGAGAAGCGCGAGGATTCTCAGTCGCGTCGGGTCCGACACGGCCTGGAACAGGTCTGCGAGAGGTAGCGTCTGCATTGTTCGGACCGACATATAAAGAATTCTTTATATGGTCAAACGAACTCGCCCATCCTATGCAACCTTTGCGGCACAGGGGTTCGTAGCTCCCGGGAAGCATTTGCGCGACCGTCCCCTCGTCTGTAATGCCGCGCGCTGGCCTGCACGATTCGCGTGCCAGGCCGAGCCCACGGCCCTAAGGGGGCTATTGAGGGAGTGGAACGATCATGAAGAAAGTTGCAGTGACCGTTGCGGTCCTCGCGCTCGGCCTCGCCGCCTGCGCGAAGAACGACGCAGCCAACAATGACATGACTGCCAACGAAACCTACACCGAAAACGCGGCTGAGACGGACATGAACGCGTCGATGAACGCGGCCGAGAATGCTCTCGAGAACGCCGGCAACGCTGTCGACAACGCGAGCGACGCCGTCGCGAACGCGGCCGACAACGCCGCGGATGCAACGACCAACCACTAAGGTCGTCCGCTGATGAAAATGGGCCGCATGCCAATTCCGGCGTGCGGCCCTTTTTTGTTGGCGATCGCGCTCGCGCTCGCTTCTTGCAGTGATCGAAGTGCGCCGTCTGCGGAAGAAAACCGACAGCTCGACAATGCTGCGGAGATGCTCGACGCAGCGCCGAACGAGCTCGCCAATATCGACGAAAACTCGCTCGGCGACGCCGAGCCTAACGAGATCAATACGGACGGATCAGAGCGCTGAGAACCTGGCTGACCAGCATCGTCTTGGGATCGACCCGGTAGACGTAATTATTGTCGTAGACGTATTGGTACCGGGGATCGAGCTGAGCGCCGTAATGGTTCCGCAGGGCGTATGGCAGCGAATTATAGCCGAGCAGTCCCTTGTAGCCGAGCGGAACGCGCTGGCCGACGCCGAAGAGCTTCTTGGCCTGTCCCGGAGGCATGCAGCCCTTGTCGCGCAGGCCCGGTGGACAGCCGCCAACCCCGTATCCAACTGGCCCCTGAGTGCCCAGGGCATGCGGGTTTGCATGGCCCTGCCCCTGGCCGTGGCCTGGCTTTGCGATAGCCGGACCGGCGAAAGCGAACGTCGCGGCGCCCGCGATGAGGATGAGCTTTTTCATAATCCACCATAAATAGCCGAAAATAGCTGAACGCTTGTTGACGGCCTTCGTTACCGTCGCGTCAGGAAATCGGGGCTCTTGCGTGGTGGTTGCCCGTCTTGGCGGAGCGGTCTAGAGCGCCGCCAACTCCGGGCGCCGGTCCTCGGCGCCGCCCCACAGGATGAAGGAAAGCCACGGCCTCATGGCTCGCAAGAAGATCGCGCTGATCGGCGCTGGAATGATCGGCGGCACCCTCGCCCACCTCGCCGCAATGCGGGAGCTGGGCGACATCGTACTCTTCGATATCGCCGAGGGGATTCCGGAGGGTAAGGCGCTCGACATCGCTCAGGCGGGCCCCGTCGACGACTTCGACGCGTCGCTCAAGGGCTCGTCCGACTATGCCGATATCGAAGGCGCCGACGTCTGCATCGTCACCGCTGGCATCGCCCGCAAACCCGGTATGAGCCGCGACGATTTGCTCGGCATCAATCTGAAGGTGATGAAAGCTGTCGGTGAGGGCATCAACGCCCATGCGCCGAATGCCTTCGTCATCTGCATCACCAATCCCCTGGATGCGATGGTTTGGGCGCTTCGCGAATTCTCGGGGCTTCCGCACAACATGGTTGTCGGCATGGCGGGCGTTCTCGACAGCGCACGCTTCCGCCACTTCCTCGCCGAGGAGTTCAAGGTGAGCGTGGAGGACGTCACCGCTTTCGTCCTCGGCGGCCATGGGGACACGATGGTGCCGGTGGTCGAATATTCGACCGTCGCCGGGATCCCGATCCCAGACCTCATCAAGATGGGCTGGTCGACGAAGGAGCGGATCGACGCGATCGTGAAGCGCACTCGCGGCGGCGGCGGCGAGATCGTCGCTCTTTTGAAGACCGGGTCGGCTTATTACGCGCCTGCCACCAGCGCTATCGCGATGGCCGAGAGCTATCTCAAGGACAAGAAGCGCGTCCTGCCCTGCGCGGCGCACCTGACAGGCCAATACGGCGTTGACGACCTCTACGTCGGCGTGCCCTGTGTGCTTGGCGCGGGCGGCGTCGAGAAAGTGGTCGAGATCGCGCTCAACAACGAAGCCAAGGCCAATTTCCAGGTCAGCGTAGAGGCGGTGAAGGAGTTGCTCGAGGCCTGCAAGCAGATCGACGGTTCGCTTGCATAAATGACACTCGTTGCTGCCTTGATCCTGATGCAGGCTACGCCATGGGTCTATGTTGATCCCGCGGCGAGCAAGGCAGCTGCACAAATCTTCCGTGACGCGTGCACTAAGGGCGAAGTCAATGTCGCGCCGGAGAACGGCCATCGGCTGAGCGATCGCGATGCGGTGGATTACACGCATGTGCTGGGGTGGCGAGCGACGAAGCACAGCACCGTAGTGCAGTTTACTAACCCGCGAGCGACCTATCTCGTTTTCGCCGACTATGAGGGGAACCAGCCCGGGAGCATCGGTCGTGAGTGCGTCGTAGTGTCGCGGGTTCTGTCGTTGGATGACGCTCTCGCCGCGATGATGTCGACGGCACCGGACATCGAGCCTCGTCGCGCCTGGATACCGAACATGTATTTGAATGGTTGGACCGTCGACGCTCGAAAGCGTGGCTTCCGGTCCAGTGTTTCGGTTCGAGGCGACCGATCAGTCCAGATCGATTTGGCAACTTACGCTTCGGCAATGGATAAGCAGCCTTCGGAATTAGGGAAGAAATGAGCATCCTCGTCGACAAAAACACAAAGGTCATCACCCAGGGGATGACCGGCGACACCGGCACCTTCCACACCCGGCAGGCGCTCGATTACGGAACGCAGATGGTCGCGGGCGTGACCCCCGGCAAAGGCGGCACCGACCATCTCGGCCTGCCTGTGTTCAACACGGTCCACGAAGCCGTGGACGCGACAGGTGCCACCGCAAGCGTCATCTACGTTCCGCCGCCCTTCGCCGCGGACTCCATTCTTGAGGCGATCGACGCCCAAGTGCCGCTGATCGTTGCGATCACCGAAGGCGTTCCCGTGCTCGACATGGTGAAGGTCAAGCGCGCGCTGTCGGGCTCGAAGTCGCGGCTGATCGGGCCGAACTGCCCGGGCGTTCTCACCCCGAACGAATGCAAGATCGGCATCATGCCCGGCAACATCTTCAAGAAGGGCAGCGTCGGCGTCGTCAGCCGCTCCGGCACACTCACCTATGAAGCCGTTTTCCAGACGACGAACGAGGGCCTCGGCCAATCGACGGCGGTCGGGATCGGCGGCGACCCCGTGAAGGGGACGGAATTCATCGACGTCCTGGAGATGTTCCTCGCCGACGACGAGACGCAGTCGATCATCATGATCGGCGAAATTGGCGGAAGCGCCGAGGAAGATGCGGCGCAGTTCCTCGCTGACGAAGCAAAGCGCGGCCGCAAGAAGCCCGTCGTCGGCTTCATCGCCGGGCGCACGGCACCTCCCGGGCGCCGCATGGGCCACGCCGGCGCCATCGTCTCGGGCGGCAAGGGCGATGCCGAGAGCAAGATCGCCGCCATGGAAGCGGCTGGAATTAAGGTCAGCCCGAGCCCATCTGAGCTTGGAAAGACGCTCAAGGAGCTCATTGCAGCCTAATCCCATGAACGACGTCGTCGGAGCGATCGAACCGGAAGAGGGTCCGAGCTGGGCGCGGCCTAACTGGCCGATCGCGGAGCTCGACGACATCAATGTCGGCCTAGATCCGACGCAGGCGACGATCGAGGCTGTGAAGCAGGCCGCGGCAAAGCAGGCGGCCGCGACGACGGCCGATCCCGATGCGATCCGCCGCGCAGCCGAGGACTCCCTGCGCGCGATGATGCTGATCCGCACCTATCGCGTGCGTGGTCATCTGGCGGCGAGGCTGGACCCCCTCGGTCTTCACCACAGCGAAATCCCCGCGGACCTGACGCCAGCCTATCATGGTTTTTCCGATGCCGACCTCGACCGGCCGATCTGGATCGGCGGAGCCATCGGACGCGAGCGCGCGACCGTGCGCGAGATCGTCGAGGCGCTGCGCGTGGATTACTGCGGCACCATCGGTGTCGAATATATGCACATCAACGACCTGGACGAGCGGCGCTTCATCCAGGATCGAATCGAGAGCAAGGACGAGACCGTCCAGTTTACGCCCGAAGGCAAGCAGGCGATCCTCGCAAAGGTCATCGAGGCGGAGGAGTGGGAGACCTTCCTCGCCCGCAAATATGTAGGCACCAAGCGCTTTGGGCTCGATGGCGGCGAGAGCGCGATCCCGGCGCTGGAAGCGGTCATCAAATATGGCGGACTGCTTGGCATCGAAGAGATCGATGTCGGAATGTCGCACCGCGGGCGCCTGAACGTCCTCTCCAACGTGATGGGCAAGCCCTATCGCGCGATCTTCCACGAGTTCGCCGGTGGCGCCACCAATCCCGCGGACGTCGGTGGCTCGGGCGACGTGAAGTACCACCTCGGCACGTCGTCGGACCGCGAGTTCGACGGTGTGAAGGTCCACCTGTCGCTGCTTCCGAACCCATCGCACCTGGAGGCGGTCGATCCCGTCGTGCTCGGCAAGGCGCGGGCGACGATGACCTTCAAGGGCGATCATCACGGGAAGAAGGTGCTTCCGCTTCTGCTGCACGGTGATGCGGCCTTCGCGGGTCAGGGCGTGGTCGCCGAATGCCTCGGCTTCTCCGGCCTCCCAGGCTACGCGACGGGCGGCACCCTGCACTTCGTCGTGAACAACCAGATCGGCTTCACGACCAGCCCGCAGTTCGCGCGATCCTCGCCCTACCCGACCGACATCGCCAAATCGGTCCAGGCGCCGATCCTCCACGTCAATGCCGACGATCCGGAAGCCGTGACCTATTGTTGCAAGCTGGCGATCGAGTTCCGCCAGACCTTCGGCCGCGACATAGTCATCGACATGTGGTGCTACCGCCGTTTCGGGCACAACGAAGGCGATGAACCCGCCTTTACCCAACCACAAATGTATGCCGCGATCCGCAAACATCCGGCGATCAGCAAAATCTATGGCGAACGGCTGATCGGCGAAGGGGTGGTCGACCATAAATGGATCGACGACCACCGCGACGCCTTCATCAAGCGCTTGAACGAGGAGTTCGAGGCGGGGTCCAACTACCTACCGAACAAGGCGGACTGGTTCGAAGGCCGCTGGTCGGGCTTCAACAAGCCGCAGGAACCGGTGCTTGCTCGCCGCAACATCAACACGGCGGTGTCGAAGGAGCTTTTGGACGAGGTCGGCGCGGTCCTGACCACGGTTCCCGAGAACATTCATATCCACAAGACGCTGGGCCGAATCCTGGAAGCCAAGAAAGCGATGTTCGAGAGCGGCCAGGGCTTTGATTGGGCCACCGCTGAAGCACTTGCTTTCGGCACATTGATTGCCGAGGGTCATTGCGTCCGGCTGTCCGGCCAGGACAGCGGCCGCGGCACCTTCAGCCAGCGCCACGCGGTCTGGGTCGACCAGCAGAGCGGCGAGAAATACATCCCTCTCAATACGATCGAGGGCGGCCGGTTCGAGGTCCGCGATTCACCGCTTTCGGAATTCGGAGTCCTCGGATTCGAATATGGCTATTCGCTCGCCGACCCGAAGACGCTGGTGTGCTGGGAAGGCCAGTTCGGCGATTTCGCCAACGGCGCGCAAACCATCATCGACCAGTTCGTCGCGAGCGGCGAGGCCAAATGGCTTCGCGCAAGCGGCCTCGTCCTGCTTCTTCCGCATGGCTTCGAGGGTCAGGGGCCCGAGCATAGTTCGGCTCGCCTCGAGCGGTATCTGCAACTGTGCGCCGAGGACAACATGCAGGTGGCGAATTGCACCACCCCGGCCAATTACTTCCACATCCTTCGCCGCCAGCTGCTCCGTCCGTTCCGCAAGCCACTGGTAATGATGACGCCGAAATCGCTGCTTCGGCACAAGCTCGCGGTCTCGACGGTGCAAGACTTTATCGGAGACAGCCATTTCAAGCGGATCATGAGCGACCTCAACCCGCCGGCGCAGGGCGATACGCGCCGGCTCGTCCTGTGCTCGGGCAAGCTTTCCTATGAGCTTATGGAGGCGCGTGACGCAGGCGGTGACCTGGGCGTGGAGATCGTTCGCATAGAGCAGATCTACCCCTTCCCGTCCGAACCGCTTGTCAAGCGCCTCAAGGCCATGCCGAAGCTCGATGACCTGGTGTGGGCGCAGGAAGAACCGCAGAACAACGGCGCCTGGTTCTTCGTCGAGCCCTTGCTCCAATGCTGCCTCGAGGAAGCCGGCTTCAAGGGCATTCGTCCGCGCTATGCGGGCCGGGCGCCGTCGGCTTCCCCGGCGACAGGCCTCGCCAAGCGCCATGCGTCCGAGCAGGCAGCCTTGATTGCCGACGCTCTGGGGCATAGCAGCCCCGCACAGCCGCAGGCCGCGCGGCGCGCGTAAGGAAGCAAGGGAGTCTGATGGCCACTGACGTGAAAGTCCCGGCTCTTGGGGAGTCGATCACCGAGGGCACGCTTGCGCAGTGGCTGAAGAAGGCAGGCGACGCCGTCGCCGCGGACGAGCCCATCGCAAGCCTTGAGACAGACAAGGTCACGGTCGACGTTCCATCGCCGGTTGCGGGCGTGCTTTCGGAAACGGTCGCCAAGGAAGGCGATACGGTCCAGGTCGGCGCAGTCATCGCTCGCATCGATGAGGGCGGCAAGGCGGCCGCTCCTGCGGAAAAAGCCGTCGAGACGACTGCAACGGCAACGCCAGCCGCAGCGGAGACCCCGGCACCGCGCGACGAAGGTCCTGTCGGATCAGAGCCCGATCACATCACGACCCTTTCGCCGGCAGTCCGCCGGGCAGTGCTCGAGCATCACGTTGACCCGAGTACCATCAAGGGCAGCGGAAGGGACGGCCGAATCACCAAGGACGATGTTCTTGCGGCTGCCAAGGCCAAGGAAGAGGGACAGCCGCAGGCGCCTGCAACACCCGCGGCCCCCGCATCGCCAGCCGCGCCGGCAGCTCCCGCTGCTCCGAAGGCGCCTGCTGCTGCAGGGGAGCGCCGCGAGGAGCGGGTCAAGATGTCGCGGCTCCGCCAGACCGTCGCGAAGCGCCTGAAGGAAGCGCAAGATACTGCTGCTATGCTGACGACGTTCAACGACGTCGACATGTCCGCCGTCATGGAGGCGCGCAGCCGCTACAAGGACCTTTTCGAGAAGAAGCACGGCATCCGCCTCGGTTTCATGAGCTTCTTCGTGAAAGCCGTCGCGCTTGCTGTCCGCGACGTGCCCGCGGTCAATGGCAGCATCGAAGGCGACGAGATCGTCTACCGCGATTATCTGGACGTCTCGATCGCGGTTTCCGCGCCCAAGGGCCTGGTCGTGCCCGTCATCCGCAACGCGCAGGCGATGAGCTTCGCGGAAATCGAAAAGACGATCGCCGAATATGGCAAGAAGGCGAAGGAAGGCACGCTCACCCTCGACGAGATGACGGGCGGCACCTTCACCATTTCCAACGGCGGCGTGTTCGGTTCGCTGCTGTCGACGCCGATCCTCAACCCGCCGCAGTCGGGCGTTCTTGGGATGCATCGCATAGAGGAGCGCCCAGTCGCGATCGATGGGCAGGTCGTCATTCGCCCGATGATGTACCTCGCCCTTTCCTACGACCATCGCCTGGTCGACGGCCGCGAGGCGGTCACCTTCCTCGTTCGCGTCAAGGAAGCGATCGAGGACCCGACGCGGCTGCTCATTGATCTTTAGGAAGACACATGGCTGATTTCGATTTCGACGTCCTGGTGATCGGCGCCGGCCCCGGCGGCTACGTGGCAGCCATCCGCGCCGCGCAGCTGGGGCTGAAGACCGCCTGCGCGGAGAGCCGCGAGACTTTGGGCGGCACCTGCCTCAACGTCGGATGCATTCCCTCCAAGGCGCTCCTCCATGCCTCCGAGCTGTTTGAGGAAGCCGCGCACGGTACGCTCGCCAAATGGGGCGTGAAGGCCAGCGGCGTGGAGATCGACGTCGCCACCATGCAGGGGGAGAAGTCCAAGGCGGTAAAGGAGCTTACCGGCGGAATCGAATTCCTGTTCAAGAAGAACAAGGTCGAATGGCTGAAGGGCCGCGCCGCTTTCCAGGACGCTCGCACGGTCAAGGTCGGCGACCGCACCGTCACCGCGAAGAATATCATCATCGCCACCGGATCGTCGGTCACGCCGCTTCCCGGCGTCGAGGTGGACAATGCCAAGCACAAGATCGTCGATTCCACGGGCGCCTTGGAGCTTCCGGCAGTGCCGAAGACGATGGTCGTCATAGGCGGCGGAGTCATCGGGCTCGAGCTCGGTTCGGTCTGGCGACGCCTCGGCGCAGAGGTCACCGTCGTCGAATTCCTCGACGAGATCCTCCCCGGAATGGACGGCGAGGTTCGCAAGGAGGCCCGCAAGATCTTCAAGAAGCAGGGCTTCGAGTTCCGCACCGGCACCAAGGTGACTAAGGCCGACGTGAAGGGCGACAGCGTAAGCCTCACCGTCGAACCCGCCGCGGGCGGCAATGCCGAGACCATCGAAGCGGAGGTCGTGCTGGTGTCGATCGGCCGCCGGCCGAACACCGAAGGGCTCGGCCTCGAAAAGATCGGCCTTGAGCTCAACAAGCGCGGGCAAATCGAGACCGATCATGACTTCGGCACCACGGTCGACGGAGTCTGGGCGATCGGCGACGTCATCCCCGGACCGATGCTTGCGCACAAGGCGGAGGACGAGGGGCTCGCGGTCGCGGAGAACATCGCGGGCCAGACGGGGATTGTGAACCACGCGGTCATCCCGAGCGTCGTCTACACCTATCCCGAGATCGCCGGAGTTGGATTGACCGAGGAAGAGGCCAAGGCCGACGGCGAGGTGAAGGTCGGCAAGTTTCCGATGCTCGCCAACAGCCGCGCCAAGACCAACCGCGAGCCCGACGGCTTCGTGAAGGTCATCGCCGACGCCAAGACCGACCGGGTGCTGGGCGTGTGGATGATCGCCACCGTCGCCGGCACCATGATCGCCCAAGCCGCGCAGGCGATGGAGTTCGGAGCGACGTCGGAGGACATCGCCTACACTTGCCACGCGCACCCGACGCACTCCGAAGCGCTCAAGGAAGCGGCAATGGCCGTGACCGGCAAGCCCATCCACATCTGAAGTTGACGCGAAGCTGAGCCTCTGGCCTCCTGAGCGGAGGAGGCCATCATGCTCCTTGCCGCACTAGCACTCGCCGCTGCGCCGCTTTCTCCCGCGCTGAAACCGCTGGAATTTTTGGCGGGTCACTGCTGGCGGACGACGTTGAAGGAAGGCCCGACCGACACCCACTGCTTCTCGGTCATGCCGGACGGGCGCTTGCGCGACGTCCACAAGGTCCGGCAGGGCGGTCAGGTAGTCTACACCGGGGAGTCGGTCTTCTCGGTCGAATCCGGCATCACCCATTATCGCTACGACGGCTCGACTGGCGCGAAGCTCGAAGGCCCGATGCACGCAGCGGACGGGAAGGTCATCTTCGACGACGTCGACAAGACCGGAACCGATACCTTCTGGCGGCAGGTCGACGGCTCGCATTATGAGGACGTGACCATCGCCACTCCGGCGGCACCGCCCGAACTAGCGAGCTTCAACGAGCGCAAGCTGTTCGAGCTCGTGCCGGACGAGCAGCCCTAGCTCAGCCGAACAGCAACGCCTTCACGGCAGCGAAGAACCCGAGATCGCTCTTCGTTACCCGCGCTGGGGCGACCGGCGGGCAATCGAGGCATCGGACCTGGATTCGAGGCCCCGACAGCATCGAACGAAGGTCGACGAGCGCACCAGTCAGCTTCTCGTCCGGTGCGAGTGCGGCAAAGGCATCCTCGTCCGGCTCCGAGCTGGTTGTGTCGCTGGCCAGCATCTCGACCAGCTTTTCCTCGAACGTCTGCGGCCTTTCCAGGAAGCGTACCTCGTCCTGCGGATTGCTGACTTTCGCAAGCGCGCCGGCCTTGTCGATCGCCTCCTTCAAGCCCCCGAAACCGTCCACGAGCCCAAGCTGGCGGGCAGTTCCACCATCCCACACGCGGCCCTGCGCGATCCGGTCGACGTCGGCGGGCTGCTTGTGGCGCGACTCCGCGACGATTCCCAGGAAGCGCCGGTAGATGGAATCGACGCCCGCCTGCAGAAGCTTGTCGGCGACTGGCGACGGTCCGTTCAGCACGTCGGGCTGGCCCGATAGTGGCGTCGTCTGGATGCCGTCTGCCCCGATTCCGAGTTTCTGAAGCGTCCCCTGGAAGCTCGGGAATATGCCGAACACGCCGATCGATCCGGTGACCGTGGAGGGCTCCGCGTAGATGAAGTCCGCGGGCGTCGACACCCAATAGCCGCCCGATGCGGCGACATTGCCCATCGAAACGACGACAGGGATGTTGCGGCGCTTCGCGTTGAGGATCGACTGACGGATCTGTTCGGACGCGAGGACCGATCCGCCGGGGCTGTCGACTCTCACAACCAGAGCCTTCAGCCCGTCCTTGCGGACCGTCTTGTTGATCAGCTCCGAGATACTGTCGCCGCCCGCCGTACCGTCTGACGCGCGACCGTCGACGATCAGGCCGGCGACAGTGACGACTCCGATGGATCCGCTGCCATTGTCGCCGACGACGTCGGTGACATAATCGTCGATGGCAATGTCCTTGTACCCGCCGAGCGATGCAGAATCCTTCCCGCCGAGCTCTGCAAGGCGCGCTTCGAACTGCTCGCGAGTGCCGATCTTGTCGACCAAGCCGAAACCGATCGCTGACTTGGAGAGATCACCGCCGCCGGCATCGAGCGCCCCGGCCGGGTTCATCATATAAGCGTCAACCTTCGCCTTCGGCCGGTTCTTGAGTACCTGCTCGCGCCAGCTTTCGAGGAGCGCCCCGCCGAGCGCCTGCGCATTTTCCTTCGCCTCGGGCGACATGTCGCTACGCGTGTAGGGCTCCACCGCCGCCTTGTAGGTGCCGACGCGGTACACGTTGGCGGTCACGCCTAGCTTGTCGAGCAAGCCCTTGAAGTAGAGGTTCGGACCGCCTGGCCCCGCGATCGCGACCGCGCCAAGCGGGTCCATCCAGACCTCTGAAGCTGCCGAGGCGAGAAGGTAACTATCGTCGCTATAGGCGACAGCATAGGCGATCACCGGCTTGCCCGACGCGCGAACGGCGCGGACGGCGTCGGCGAGGTCGGTCATCGCCACCTGCCCGCCGCCGGTGAAGCGGCCGAGATCTAGCGCCACGGCCTTCACCCGGTCGTCGTCGCGGGCTGCATCGAGTGCGCTGATCAGATCGCGAAGCCGGTATTCGGCCGGGGTCGGCGCCGCGCCGGCGAGATCGGACAGTTCCGCATTGGCCGGCTGCTCGACGACCGACCCTTCGAGGTCGAGCGTAAGAACGCCATCCTTCACAGGCTCCGGCCGCGACGACAGCCCGACGTAAAGGAACCCAAAGAAGAGCAGCATCAGGGTGAGGACGAGCGCGTCCTTGATGCCGACCAGCAGCTTCCAAACGGCCTTTACGAATTTCATCGCTTCATCCTCTTCTCGCATCAGCAGCTAGCCGAGGCTGCGCACTCCCTCAAAATCTTTTCGTCGAGCGGTGGCGCGTCTAGGGCCCTGGGATGGAAGCGTCCGTCCAGCCTGATCGTTTGCGCACGTCCGCGTGGGGCGACGAACTCCGCGCGACGATGGCCCTCGCCTGGCCGCTAATCCTCGCAAACCTGACGCAGCAGATCATCAACGCGACGGACGTGCTGCTCATGGGCCGTCTGGGGTCGACGCAGCTCGCTGCTGCAACGCTCGCGCTCAACCTCACCTGGACATTCAACATCTTCCTCCTGGGGCTGGTGACTGCTTCATCGCCGATGATGGCGACAGCGCTCGGGCAGCGTTCGAACGCGGTTCGCGACGTGCGCCGTACTTTCCGTGCCGGTCTCTGGCTGGTCGCGATTGCCATGCCCCCTTACTGGCTGCTGCTCTGGCACGTGGGCGACCTGATGCGCGCCTTCGGCCAGTCGGAAGCGCTCGCAGTCCAGGGCCAGACCTTCCTTCGCGCCTACATGTGGTGCGCTGCACCCTGGCTCATCTTCCAGCTTCTTCGGAGTTTCGTCTCGGCGCTTGAACGGCCCCGCATCGTGCTGTGGCTCAGTATCTTCGGGATCGGCCTCAATGCGTTTCTGAGCTGGTCGCTGATCTGGGGCCACTTTGGGCTTCCGGCGATGGGCATTGCGGGCGGCGGCCTTGGAAGCACGCTCACATGGTTGATCATGTGCGGAGCGCTGATCGCAGTCACCGTCAGCCACGGGAAATTCCGTCGCTTCTACATCTTCGGACGCTGGTGGCGTTTCGACTCCGAACGGACATTGGCTATGGTCAGGCTCGGCTGGCCCATCGGGCTGACCATGGCGCTGGAAATGGGCGTCTTCGCGCTCGCCGCTTATTTCATGGGTTGGATCGGGGCTCCGGCTGTCGCGGGCCATGCCATCGCGCTCCAGATTTCCGCTCTGACCTTCATGGTGCCGCTTGGCCTCGGCCAGGCAGCGACCGTTCGCGTTGGCTTGGCGCTGGGCCGCGGAGACGAAGCGGGTATCGCGCGCGCCGGCTGGACGGCCTGGGTGCTGGGCGTAGTCTTCATGGCCAGCATGGCGAGCGTCATGTGGGCGGTGCCGCACAAGCTGGTGACCCTGTTCCTTGCAGACACGCCCGCCAATGCCGTGGCGATCGGCCTGGCCGTCAGCTTCCTTAAGGTTGCAGCCGCCTTCCAGCTTTTCGACGGTGCACAGGTCATCGGCGCAGGAATGCTTCGCGGGCTTCACGACACACGCTGGCCGCTGATGTTCGCCTTCGTCGGTTACTGGGTCGTCGGCCTTGGCATCGGCGCCTGGTTGGCCTTTGGCGCGGACTGGCGAGGTGTTGGCATCTGGATCGGGCTCGCCAGCGGACTTGCCGCCGTCGCGATCCTCATCCTGCTACGCTGGACGGGGCGCGTGCGTCTCGGTCTTACGACGCTCTCCCCCGCCTAGCGGGCATCCTCCCTGGGCGGGTGTTGACGGATGAACGCCCCACAACCATATGCGCGGCGTGCTGGCACTCTCATGCCCAGAGTGCCAGAGTCGTGTTCAACCTAGAGAAAAAGGGTCTACCAAATGGGTTTCAGGCCGCTTCATGATCGAGTCCTCGTCCGCCGGGTCGAGGCTGACGAGAAGACCGCGGGCGGGATCATCATTCCCGACACCGCGAAAGAAAAGCCACAGGAAGGCGAGGTCGTCGCAGTTGGCGGCGGCGCCAAGTCCGAAGAGGGCAAGGTCACTCCGCTGGACGTAAAGGCTGGCGACAAGATCCTGTTCGGCAAGTGGTCCGGCACCGAAGTGAAGATCGACGGTGAAGACCTGATCATCATGAAGGAAAGC